>Ga0187893_10001050_pt1 | contig 68870 bp, 62 predicted proteins | sample MA1701074metaG_FD_139574 | JGI IMG/M metagenome (GOLD analysis project Ga0187893, IMG submission 139574) | White microbial mat communities from a basaltic lava cave in the Kipuka Kanohina Cave System on the Island of Hawaii, USA - MA170107-4 metaG ...
CCGGAGGCGCTTCGCCCCCACCTTAGCCCGCGCATAGCCCCGTTGACGGCTGCCTTCAGAGCCCGCCGGCGGCTGAGGCACGGCCTCAGTTGCCGGTTCGCGCGCTAACGCGCGCGCGCCGGCAACTGAATCAGGAGCGCATTGTGGTCCTGGTCGATCACGATCGTCACATCCGGGCCGTACTTCTGGGCGAGGATCGGGTACAGCTCGGCTTGGACGACCTCCGCCTTGCGCCACTGGACCGGGTAGTAGAGGAGGTTCTCGCCGAGCTGCTGGGGCCGCCGGTGGGGCGGGATCTCCGCCTTTCCACCCGGCGCTGGCTTCTCTACCGGCTTCGGCGTGGGAACCGAATCGACGGTCTCGGCCGCCTTGATCACCTCGACGTGCTTCTCGGCCAGAACCGGCTCCCCATCGCTTGCGCAGCCGGCGAGCGCCAGAGAAATCGTGGCCAGGATGGCTACCAATCGACCCTTCATAAAAACCTCTCCTTCAACAGCTCCGCACCATCTCGTCCCACGTGACCGCACGCCGTTCGTAGACCGCTTTGCGGACGAGGAGCCCGACCAGCGTCGCGTCGCGGCCGTTGTGGACGGTCGAGTTGGGCTTACGGTCGTTCACGATGCAGTCGAAGAACGAATTGACCGAGAGCCGGGTGTCGTTCGTGACGTCGGGCTGGATGAGCCGCTTCCTGTCGTCGCCCTTCTTGCCGGAGCGGCTGCTGTAGGTGATCTTTCCGGCGCCGATGTCGATCCCGCCCTGGAGACCGAGGAACCGCTCGTACGTCCCGGTGAAGGCCGGGTCGTCCGCCGCGATCCAGCTGTGGCTGAACTGCACGGTGAGGTCTTTCGGGTACTCGATGATCGCCGCATAGTAGTCGGTGACGTCGCGTTCGGGGTCGAAGCCCTTGAAGACGCCGCGGTGGCCGAGCCCGAAGGCACGCAGCGGGGTCGTCCCCGCCACCCAGTTGAGCACGTCGAAGCTGTGCACCGCCTGCTCGACCATCCAGTCCCCCGACTTCGCGACGCGGCTCTGCCACTCCCCCTTGCCTCCGAGCCCCCCTGGCGGTCCCCAGGCGTTGTTGAAGGCCGCGCGGCCTTCGATGAGCTCGCCGAGCACCTTGTCCTCGCGGATGAGCTTCACTCCCTCGATGTAGCGCGGGTTCGACCGCCGCTGGAAGCCGACCTGGACTTTCAGCTTCGGGTTCACCTCCGCGAGGGACACCAGCTCGGTCGCCTCGCCGACCGTCACGCACATGGGCTTTTCGCCGTAGAGATGCCTCCCTGCCTTGATCGTGTCTCGGTAGATTGCGAAGTGCTCGCTGCAGGGCGTCGCGCTCACGACGGCCTGGATGCTCGAGTCCTCGAGCGTTTTTCGGTAATCCGTTGCTTCGGCCGGCCGCGTCCCGCGAGCCCCCTCGATGCGGGAAGCCGCGGCTTTCGCGCGCTCGGGGTCGAGGTCGCACACCGAGACGACATCGACATAGTTGTTCGCGAGCGCGGCGCCGAGGAGGTTATTCCCGCGGCCGCCGACGCCGATGAACGCCGTCCTGATGCGCCCTGGGGCGTCCTGCGCCCTCCCGAGAGCCGGAGCGGTGAGTGCGCCGGCCGCGCCGGCGATCCCCGCGGCCAGAAACCTCCTGCGGCTGACTGAGTTCTGTTTCATGGTCGGTCGCTGACTCTCCATTTCATCGAGTGACGCTCGGGAGACCTCCACGGATCATAATCGACACGTCACGCTCGTGGGAATGCCATTTTGGGGAAGGCGATGCCCCCTTGAGCCCAAAGCCCCGCAAGCCGGAAGCCTCCGGCTACTGCGAGGGTCGTGGCGATCTGAAACAGGCAGAGGGCCGCGGGGACCTCGAGGTCGACGCTGTAGTGGAGCGCGGAGGAGATCTCGACGGCCAGCGGCCGGTGGCCCGGCGGGGCGAGGAGCACAGCGGCGGCGACTTCCCCGCCCTGAAGGACGGCGACCGCGGCGGCGGCCAGGACGAGGCCGGGTGCGCAAAGAGGGAGCGAGACGAGCCGCAGCCTCTCCCACGCGGAGATCGGCGCCAGGTCCGCCGCCTCCCACAGTTCGCGCGGCACCGTCCGCAGGTGGGCCGAGAGCGCGTGGTAGGCGATGGGAAAGAACCGGGCCGCACCGGCGAGGATGAGGATCCACCGGCTCTCGTAGATCCCATCGAGGCCTGGCAGGTTCCACACCCTGAGGAACGCGGCCCCCAGGAGCGTTCCCGGCGCTGCGAGGACCGCCCAGGCCCACGCGGACGTCGACCGGGACGGCCGCCCGGACCGGACTGCACAGAGGAACGCCAGGAGCGCCGCCAGCAGCGCGGCGCCTGCGATGACGGGAATGGAATCGAGGACCGACGCCCCGTGGAGGGCCCAGGCCTCGCCGATGCGCCGTCCCCAGCCGGCCATCGAGAGGAGTCGGATAACGGGAAAGACCAGAACGATGGCCGCGAGGGTCGAGGCGAGCGCGATGGCGCCGATCCCGGACGCGCCCGGCGCGCGAGCCGCCCGCGGATCTTGGCCGGAGGTCACCGCGAAGCCGCGTCGCCGCGACCAGCCATCGGCGGCACCCACAAGGAGAAGCAGGGCCGCCAGAGCGGGCGAGGCGATGGCGAAAGCCGCCCCCGGCCCCTGGGCGACCCGCGAGAAGATTTCCGTCGCGAGCGCCGGAACAAAAAGGAGCGAAGGGGTCTCCGGGTCCAGGAGAATGAAGAGGAACACCAGCGCCGCCCCCACCGCGGCCGCGGGTGCCGATAGAGGCAAGACGATTCGGAAGATGACCCTCCTCTCGCCCCGCACGGAGAGCCGCGCCGCGTCGAGGATCTCCCCCGAGATGCCTCGGATCCCCTGCGAGGCGAAGTAGAACATCCACGGAGCGTGGCTGAAGCCGAGGAGGAGCGCCGCCGAGAAGAAGTTCCCCGCCTCCGAGCCTCCCGTCCCGCTCAGAAGCATCGGCCGCCAGGCGGCCACTTGCATGTAGGGAGGAAGGAGGAGCGGCGCCAGCGCCGCCATCCGCCACGCGCGGCGCAGCGGCACGGAGCGCATCTCGATCGCGATGGCGAGCGCCACGCCGGCACCGCACGCGATGGCGGTCCCGAGGGACGCAAGCAGGACGCTCTCTGCGAAGAGACCGAGGACCCGAGGCGCGAAGAGCGGCTCGTAGTTTTCCAGGGAGAGCCTCCCCTTCGAGAAGAGTGACTCCGCAGCAAGGACAGCGAGCGGAAGGTGCGCCAGGATCGCAACCGCGGTCCAGCCCCCCCGCCTCGACCAGCGGACGATCGGCCGTTCGAAAGCGGCCTCCATCAGCGCACGAAGAGATTCCGCAGGAAGGGCTCGGCCTCCTCGAGCCCGCGGGCCGCGGCCGCGAGGTCGACATCCATCGCGCGCAGGTCTGTGGGAAGCCCCAGGGCGGCCGGCGGAGGAAGGCCGGGCCTGAGCGGGATCTGAGCCGAGCCCGATTTCGAGAGCATCTCCTCGACCTCGGCCGAGAGGAGGTACTCGGCGAGCCGCCGCGCCTCGTCCGAGTGAGGCCCGCCGGCGACGATGCCGAGCGTGCAGGGAATGAGGAACGTCCCGAGCGGCACGGACCGCCCTTCGAGGGCCGCGAGCTGATCGGGAAACACGATCCCGATCGGCGCGCCGGCTCGTAGCGCCTCGTGGGCATCATCCGTGTCGGTGATCCCGACTACCGCCTGGCCGGATGCGACCAGCTCGCGCACCAGCGCGTTGCCGCCCACTATTCGCACGCCGTTTTCGCGGTAGCGGCGGTAGAGCCGTTCCATGGCCTCCGGGCCTAGCGTCGCGCGGAGGGCGCCGGCATGCGTCGCCGTGGTGCCGAAGAGGGGAAGCGCCAGGACGGCGCGGTCCTTGAAGCGTGGATGCGTGAGGTCGGAAATCGAATCCGGCGGCGACTCCTTTCCGAGGAGCGCACGGTTATAGATGAGAACCCGCGCCCGCGCGGCGAAGCCGACCCAGCGGCCCGCCGGATCGCGAAACCGCTCCGGAAACGGCGCCATCAAGGGCTTTGGGATCTCGCCGAATATCCCCCGGCCGCCGAGCGGGCCCGCAAGCTGAACGGTCCGGAGCACCTCGGAGTTCCAGAAGAGGTCCGCGCGGGGGCGGGTCCGCTCGCTCTGGAGGCGCAAGAAGAGCCCCGTGGTCTTGTCGGCCTCCGTGTCGTATCGGTCGAGGACGCGGATGCCGGTCTTCTCCTCGAAAGCCCGCAGGATCGGTCGAGAGTAGTGCTCATCGAGGGAGACGTAGACGACCACGGAGGGACGCTCCGCGCCGCGCCAACACGCGGAAAGAAGGACCGCACTGAAGAGAACCGTGAACACTCTCGACATGGCCCGTCATGGTATCGGGCGGCGACGGAGAAGAGAAATCGGATCGCCGATGTTTCCGGAACTGCGATCCGCATCGACATCCGCACCGGCATCCGCATTCGCGTTATGATGCCCGGCATGCTCTCTTTAATGGCCGCTCTCCTCATCACCGTGCTCTCCGACGGCGATGAGCCTCCCCCATCCGCGGGCGATTGGCTCGATGAGGCCCGCGGAGTCGCTGCAGAGCTTTCCGCCCGGTTCCCTCGATCCGCGGAAGTGCTCGTCGCCATCGCGGGCGTCGAGCAGCGGAGTGGCTCGCTTCTCGCGGCCCTCGATCGGTTCCAGGAGGCGCTGCGGCTCGATCCGAAGCTCACCGAAGCGCGCGAGTCGCTCGGGGACATCCTGAGCGCTCTCGGGAAGCTCTCCGAGGCCGCGGAGGAATATCGAGCGGCGCTTCTGGCCGGCGGAGACCGACTCGACCGTGCACGCTGGGCTCGTAAGCGCGGCCACGCGCTGCTCGTCTCGGGACGACTCGCCGAGGCGGAAGCCGCCCTCCGAGAGGCGGCCGCGGCCGACCCGCAGGATGCTGCCACACGCTCCGACCTCGCCAGGGCCCTCATCGCCCTCGGACGACCCCGCGAAGCTCTCGGGGCCCTCGACGAGGCCCAGCGGTTCGGCGAGCGGGATCCATCCATCGAGTACTCCCGCGCGCAGGTCCATTTCTCCCTCGGCGACGCCGCCGCGGGGCAGGAAGCGCTCGCGCGCTACCGCGCGGCCAGGGAGAGGCCCATCGACGGCAAGGAATTCCGCGCGCGCCGCGATCGGGACCGAGAGGGCCTCGACCGGCGCAGCGCCGCCCTCGCCCACCTCGATGCGGCGCGTATCTACCGTAGGAGCGGATCGCGCGACGACGCCCGCCGCCATCTAGAAGCCGCGCTCCGCTGGGACCGCGGTTTCTCCACCGCACGGTATCTCTTGGCGCAGCTCGCGGCGGAGATGGGCGATCTCGATCGCGCCACGGCGGAGTACGAGACCTTGATCACCGCCGCAGCCGACCCGGGGGCGCTCAAGAAGGCCGCCGCAGCTCTCTACGAACGGCGGGTGCGGGCCCTCCTGGGCGAGCCGGCCGCCGCAAGGGGCAGAGTCCCCGAGATCCTCGGCTGGGCACGCCGCGCTGTCGAACTGGACCCGAGCGGATCCGCCCACGAAGCGGCCGCCTGGGCCTCTCTCGCCGCCGGCGACCGCTCGAGCGCCCTCACCCACCTGCGGGAAGCAGTACGGCTCGATCCGAGCAACGTGGAAACTCTCCGAAGGCTACGGACGATCGAAAAAGCACGCGAAGAACGTTAACCGCAGAGGACGCGAAGGACGCAGAGTTTCGAAGCCAAGAACCACCTCTGCGTCCTTTGCGGTTCCCGTCCGTTCCTCAGAGGCTCGCAAGCTACAACCTGTCGAAATCGGTGCCGCGATTTGTTATGTTCGACGCTGTGATCGGCCCTGTAAGGATCCTTTTTGTCCTCGCGCTCGGGATCGCCGCCCCCGCCGAGAAAGAGCGCGAGGGATCGCACTGGGCTTATCGGCCGATCAAGCGGCCCGCAATCCCGGCGGTGCGGACCTCGGGCTGGGTGCAGAGCCCGATCGACGCGTTCATCCTTGCCCGTCTCGAGGAAAAGGGGCTCCGCCCGTCGCCTCCTGCGGACCGGCGGACCCTCGTCCGGCGAATGAGCTTCGACCTTCTCGGCCTGCCTCCATCGTCCGAGGAGGCGGACGGTTTCGCGGGAGACTCCTCGCCCGATGCCGTCCCGCGGCTTGTCGAGCTGCTCCTCGCGAGCCCGCACTTCGGCGAGCGCTGGGCGCGCCACTGGATGGATGTCATCCACTTTGCCGAAACGCACGGCCACGACCAGGATCGGCCTCGCCCGAACGCGTGGCCGTACCGCGACTACCTCATCGACTCCCTCAACTCGGACAAGCCTTACGGCCGCTTCGTCGAGGAGCAGATCGCAGGGGATGCGATCTTCCCAGACGACCCGAGGGGCATCGTCGCCCTCGGCTTCCTCGCCGCGGGGCCCTGGGACGAGAGCTCGCAGCTCAACATCGTCGACGACACGGTTGACAAGGCCCTCGCGCGCTCGCTCGACCGAGATGACATGGTGACGACGGCGCTTTCGGCCTTCTGCGGAGCCACCGTGCACTGCGCGCGCTGCCACGACCACAAGTTTGATCCGATCTCGCAGGTCGAGTACTACGGCCTCCAGGCGGTGTTCGCGGGCGTCGATCGGGCCGAGCGACCCTTCGATGACGACCCGAAAGTCCACGCCCGCCGCAAGACCCTCCTGGCCAGGCGATCGTGGCTCGACGGCGCCGAAAAGAGCGAGTCGCCTGAGCTCCTCGATGCCACCACGCAGGCCGAGGTCGCCGCCTGGGAGAAGGGTCTCAAGGAGGAGCTCATCGTCTGGACTGTCCTCCCCCCCGCATCCGTCCGCTCGGAGAACGGCTCGGAGGCTGCGCCTCAGAGCGACGGCTCGGTCCTCTTCCGCGGGAAGCGCCCGGAGACGGACACCTACACGTTGACCGCGTTCACGAGCCTCCGCCGGATCACCGGCGTGCGCATCGAAGTGCTCACGGACCCGAGCCTTCCGAAGCAGGGACCGGGCCGCCAGGACAACGGCAACCTGCACCTCTCCGAGTTCCGCATCGAGTACGCACCGCGCGAGGCGACCTCAGGGCAGGCCCGTCCCGCGCTATTGCCGCGCCGGGCCCGCCTTCGCAATCCTGCGGCCGACTTCGACCAGGAAGGCTGGACGGTCGCGATGGCGACGGACGAGAAACCGCAAACCGCCTGGGGCATCTACCCGCAGGTAGGAAAGCCTCACCAAGCGGTTTTCGAGGTCCAGGAGCCCTTCGGCTCCGATGGCGAGACGGAATTGACGTGCATCCTGGAGCAGAAGCACGGCGGAGGCCACCTGATCGGCCGGCCACGGATCTCCGTCACCGAGGCGACGGGACCGCTCCGGCCTTCCGCGTTCCACGACCGGATCGCCCGCGTTCTGGGGGTGCCGGCGGACAGGCGCAGCATCGAGGACCGAAGGTCCCTTGCTGCCTTTGTTCTCCGTGAGAAGATCGACCGGCAGCTTGCAGAGCTGGGGCCGGGGCGAAAGGTCTATGCCGCGGCGAGCGACTTCACGCCCGAGGAGAACTTTACGCCGGCCCGCGGCCCGCGGCCGGTCCACGTCCTCGAGCGCGGCAACGTCGAGAAGCCCAAAGTAGCGGCGTCGCCGGGCGCGCTCGCCTGCGTGAATGGTCTCGATCCCGTCTTCAAGCTGGAGGACCCTTCTAATGAAAGCAGCCGCCGCGCCTCCCTGGCCCGCTGGCTGAGCGATCCCAAAAACGTCCTCACCTATCGGTGCATCGCCAACCGCATCTGGCACTACCACTTCGGCCGCGGACTCTGCGAAACGCCGAGCGACCTCGGCCGGATGGGCTCGCCGCCGAGCCATCCGGAGCTGCTCGATTTCCTCGCGGCGGACCTCATCGATTCGGGCGGCTCCTTGAAGTCGCTCCACCGGCTCATCCTGACGAGCGCCGTCTACGCCCAGTCCTCGCGGCACGATCCGGAGGCGGCCCGCATCGATTCTGACAACCGCCTCCTCTGGCGGATGAGCCGCGCCCGCCTCGACGCGGAGTCCCTCCGCGACGCGGTCCTGGCCGTGAGCGGCCGCCTCGATGCGGCGATGGGCGGACCATCGGACAGGCACTTCAAGGAGGCGCCCGGAGTCCACGTGACGCCGATGGCCGATTACGCCTCCTTCGACGTCGACAGCTCCGCCGGCCGCCGCCGGAGCATCTACCGTTTCATTTTCCGCACGCTTCCGGATCCGCTCCTCGATGTGATGGACTGCCCTGACGCGTCGCAGCTTGCGCCCTCCCGCTCGACGTCGGTGACCGCGCTCCAGGCGCTCAGCCTCCGGCACAACAAGTTCATCGTGCGCCACGCGGAGCACCTCGCGGCCCTCCTGGCGCGCGCCGCCGCGGAACCCGCATGCCAGGTCCGCGAGCTGTACCGGCTCGCCCTCGCGCGCGACCCGACTCCGGAAGAGGCGCAAGCCGTCGGCCGGTACGCCGAGAAGCACGGTCTCGCCAACGCCTGCCGCTGGATCTTCAACTCCAACGATTTCCTCTTTGTCGAATGAGGTCGCATCAATGAACCGCTTCCGGACCCGGCGTGAATTCCTCCTCCGATCCGGAGCGGGCTTCGGGGCGCTGGCGCTGGCCCAGCTCCTCGGCCGCGCGGGGCTCCTCGCGGGTCAGGGATCGAGCGGCCGGCCCCATCACGCGCCACGAGTCCGGCGAGTCGTCCAGCTCTTCATGAACGGCGGCGTGAGCCAGGCGGACACGTTCGATTACAAACCGGAACTCGAGCGCCTCCATGGCCGGAAGTTCGACCCCGGGGCGAGGGTCGAATCGGTGACGGGCTCTCCCGGCTTCGTCGTCATGAAGAGCCCCTTTCCGTTTCGCCGGCACGGCCAATCGGGCCGCTGGGTCAGCAGCGTCTTCCCCGAGATCGCCACCTGCGTCGACGACATGGCGTTCCTCCTTTCAGTCACGTCGAGGACGAACGTCCATGGCCCCGGAAGCTACTTCATGAACACCGGGTTCCTGATGCCGGGTTTCCCCTGCATGGGCGCCTGGCTCTCCTACGGGCTCGGAAACCTGAGCGACAACCTGCCGACGTTCGTCGTGATGCCCGACCCTCGCGGCCTCCCGTACAACAACCAAGGAAACTTTTCCGCGGGCTTCCTGCCGGCGGTCCACCAGGGGACGCTCATCAAGGCGAGCGCGCCGAGCCCCATCGCGGACCTGTCCCCCCCACCGGATGCGCGCGCGATCACGCGCGAGAGCGAAGCGGACGGCCTGAGCCTCCTCAAGCGCCTCGAGGAGCTTCGGGGCGCGGCCTCCGAGGGCGACACGCGTCTGGAGGCCCGCATCGCCTCTTACGAGCTGGCCGCGAGGATGCAGCTCAGTACACCGGAGCTCTTCGACCTCTCGGGAGAGACCGAGGCGACGCGGCGCCTCTATGGGGTCGACGACGCCCCCACGCGCGACTTCGGCCGGCGCTGTCTCCTGGCGCGCCGCATGCTCGAGCGCGGCGTGCGGTTCGTCCAGGTCTGGAGCGGCGCCTCGGGCGCCACGGGGAACTGGGACAACCACGGGAACGTCGAGACCGAGCTGCCGCCGATCGCCCGCAGCGTCGATCGGCCCGTCGCGGGGCTCATCAAGGACCTCAAGTCGCGCGGGATGTTCGAGGACACGCTCGTCGTCTGGAGCACCGAGTTCGGCCGCCAGCCGTTCCGCCAGGGGACGGCCGGCCGCGACCACAACGGAGGGACCTCCGTCGCGTGGCTTGCGGGGGCGGGCATCCGAGGCGGCACGGCCTACGGGGAGAGCGACGAATGGGGCTGGCGCGCGAAGCTGCCCATCGAAGTCTACGACTTCCACGCGACGATCCTCCACCTCCTCGGGATCGACCACACGAGGCTCACCTTCCGCCACAACGGCGCCGAGCGCCGCCTGACCGACGTCCACGGGCACATCATCCCGGAAATCCTGTCGTAAAAGTCGAAAGGAGTCCCCATGACATTGACCTCAGGAGTGCTCATCCGACTTAGCCTCGCCCTCATCGCCACGCGCGGGGCCGAAGAGAAGTCGGAGAAGTGGGAGAACCCGGTCCGAAATCTCCTGGCGGAGGGAAAGCCCGTCATTGGCGTCACCCTCACGGTCGGGAACGCCGACGTGGCCGCTCACGCGGCCAACATGGGCTTCGATTTCCTCTGGGTGGAGATGGAGCACAGCCCGATCACCCTCGAGACGCTGCGGGACATGATGCTCGCCACGCGCGGATTGAAGGCGATGCCGTTTGCGCGGGTGCCCGTCAACGAGCTGTGGACGGCCAAGCGCGTCCTCGACGCGGGCGCCATCGGAGTGATTTTCCCCTTCACGAGCACGCCCGAGCTGGCCCGCCAAGCCGTGGCCGCCTGCAAGTACCCGCCGGAGGGGAAGCGCGGCGCCGGCCCGGGGCTCGCGACCTTCCGCTGGCCTTCGGCCGATGAGAGCTACTACTCGTTCGCCAACCGGAATGTGATGGTGATCGCCATCATCGAGGACCAGTCGGGCGTGGACCACGTCGACGAGATCGCCGCCACGCCGGGCATCGACGTGATCTTCATCGGCCCGAACGACCTCTCCTGGCAGCTCGCCGGCGGCAACGGCAGCGACCCGAGGGTCAAGGCGGCAACGGAGAAGATCATCGCCGCCGCCAAGCGCCACAAGAAGTTCCTCGGCCGCCCGGCGGGCAGCCCCGAGGAGGTGAAACGGTTCATGGAGCAGGGTTTTCTCTTTTTTCAGGGGCCCAGCGAGCTGGGCCTCATGAGGTCCGGAGCCAGGCCGCTGCTCGATCCGCTGGAGAAGAAGGGGTTCGATGCGAAGACGAAGCCGCTGTACTGACGGCTGGAGGCCCTGGACGTCCCCTTACTGTCCTTTCGGAATGGGTCAGGGGACAGGCTCCAAAAGAAATCCATTGGGGCTCGCGGTGCGTATCCTACAATAAGCGCCACGTCGGCCGCTGGCGGGGCATCCGAAGCCTGCCGGCGATGGGTCGGCAGCACAGAACGTACACGATGCATCTAGACCGGGCGTGGAATGGCCCTCGCGCGGCAACTCGGCCGTAGGAGCCTCCCGGCCCGAAATTGTAGAGCCGCCCTTCTTGAAGTCGGGTCGGGCGCGCCGATCGATCGAACGGCCCTTTGGGCCGAGGAAGGTCTCACACAATGCGTCAGACCGATGCACGACCCCTCCTCCGTCGTCCGATGGCCGCCGGCCTCGCGTTCGCGGCCACTCCCTTCTTGTTCGCGGCGGTATCGGTCGCCGCCCCCTTCCCCGAGCTCGGCTTCATGTCGGTCGAGCAGGGGAGGCGGTTCCGGGACATCCCCGAAGGGAGCCTCCATCCGCAGATCGAGGGCCGCTTCGCCGGCTGAGAGTCCCACCGGATCCCGGCCGACCTCGTCTTCGACGCATCGATCTACGAGACGTTGCCGACCACGCGGCGCGACGACGCGCTCACCCTCGAGCTGAGGGACGTTCGCGGCTCTCGATTGGTGGTTCTGTTCGCCTTTGATGTCTCGGCGTGGCTCTCACGGCTGGGCCGCTCGGCCGAGGATCTGCCTGCGGTGGATCTCCTCCTCTGGCGGTTCCCGCGGCCCGCAACGGCCGACCTGAGCCTCGTGGACCGGCTCGGCCTCATCTCCCCGCCCCCACCTCCGCCCGGCGGGCCCTCGTGGGAGGCGGCGACGCTCGCCGGCATGACCTTGAACTGGAACGAGGCGGGCTCCCGTGGGCTCCTTCCACTCCACAAGTCGATAGCGGTCCGTGCGGACGGCGCGGCCGAGGCGATCCCCGCGCGGGAAGCAGTGGTACGCATGATCCCGAACGCTGCGGCCCGGGTCCTTGAGGATCGGCACGAGGCTCCGCCCGTCGATGGGCTGCCTCCCCGACGGCATTGGCAGGCCCGCCAGCTCGGCGACCGTCGGATAGACGTCGACGGTCTCGACGAGAGCGGGAGAGCTGCTCCCGCGCGCCGTGACGCCCGGCGCAACGATGACCAGAGGGATCCGGTTCGCCTGCTCGTAGTTTGTGTGCTTCGTCCACGCCCCGTGGTCGCCGAGGTGGTAGCCGTGATCTCCCCAGAGGACGATGATCGTGCTCTCCGCGAGGCCCAGGCGATCGACCTCGTCCAGGACGCGGCCGACCTGCGCGTCCATGAAGCTGAGCGCCGCGTAGTAGCCGTGGATGAGCTTGAGCGCCAGCTCATCGCCGAGGGGAGGCACCGTGGGAACGGGCTCGTACTGGTCAAGCTCGCCGAGGGTCTTCCCGGCGTAGGCGGGCGCGCCGGCCGGCGGCTTCGTGTACTTCGCGAGCGAGAGCTTCCGGGGATCGTACAGGTCCCAGTACCGCCGCGGGGCGCAGAAGGGCAGGTGCGGCTTCGTGAAGCCCAGGGCGAGGAAGTACGGCGCGCCGGACTCCTTGCATGTCCGCAACCGCCGGATGCCCTCGGCCGCGATCCGGCCGTCCGCGTACGCCCCGTCGTCGACATCGGCGTTCTCCCAGGCGGCGCCGCGCGGTAATCCCTGCGCGCTCCGGTTGCTGAAGAGGGCTTCCTCTCGCGTGAGCTTGCCTCCCGTGCTCTCCAAGAGGACGTAGTCGATCACCTTGTCGGGTTGAAACGGCACGCTCCAGGAGCGCTCGTCGTCCACGTTGCCGTGGCCGATGTGGAACACCTTGCCGATGCCCGCGGCGATGGAGCCGTGCTGCTTGAAGAGCTGGGGCAGCGTGACGGCGTCCGGGACCGCCTTGCGGAAGTGGTACCCGAGGCTGTAGACGCCGAGCGACGTCGAGCGCGTGGCCGTCATGAGGTTATTGCGCGACGGCGCGCACACCGCCTGATTGCAGTAGGCGGCTTCGAAGCGCATCCCGCGCGCGGCGAGGCGATCGAGGTTCGGGGAGTGAACCCAGGTATCGCCGTACGCTCCGAACGACGGCTTCAAGTCGTCGACGAGGATGAGGAGCACATTGGGACGGCTTTGCGCCGCACTCGCTGAGCTCACGAGCGCCCCGCAGAGGCACGCGAGGAACGCCGGTCGTCTCACGAGCGCCGTCATGTCGGAGATGGTACGCGACGACGAAGATTTCAGACAGAGCGCAGGTCTGCGCCGTGGCGACGCGAGTTCGCCGCCACGCGGCGTGGATTCTCAACCCCGTGTCAGGTTCCCCCGCGCCCTCACCCGCTCCATCAGCCTCATCGACCTCTCCAGCACTTCCTCCGGCTCGATCAGCGTCATGCAGCGGTGGTCGAGGGGGCAGGACTTGAGGTGGCAGGGGCCGCAGGGGACGTCGTAGCGGATGACGTCGGTCTCATCGAGATTACAGTTCGTGAAGCCGGGATGCGTCGAGCCCATCACGACGGCGACGGGCACGCGGAAGGCCACCGCGTAGTGGCGGGTGCCCGTGTCCGTCGTCACGAGGAGGTCCAGGTCGCGCACGAAGGGCTTCAGGACGTCGAGGTCGAGCGGAAAGCGGCCCGTCGAGACCGGCTTCGTCCGCATGAGGCTCGCGAGCTTCTCTCCGATCGGTTCCTCGCCCGGCCCGAGAAAGAGGATCGTCCTCCGGCCGGTCTTCTCGGTCAACCCGTCGGCGAGGCGCGCGAATCGATCGAGCGGCCAGAGCTTCGATGCCCCGAAATTCGCGCCGGGGTTGATGCCAATGAGCCGCTCGCCGGGGGCGATCCCCATCTCCATTCGTCGCGTGCCGGCCAGATCCTCGCACTCGGGCGTGACCGCGAGGACCGGCCGGCCGTCCCCCGGTGCGGCTCCGACGGCCCGTAGAAGCGCCGCGAAGCGCTCCGTCATCGGGTAGGGGAAGCGCCGCGGGCCCGGGTGCGGCGCTTTGAGGGGCGGCGGCTCGTCGAGGATCTTCGTGAGGAGCCAGCGGCGGGCGAAGTCTCTGAACCCCACGCGCTCGCGGGCGCCGGCGAGCCGCGCCACGAGGGCCGTCCGGAAGGAGTTGGGGTAGACGATGGCCAGATCGAACTTCCGCGCGCGCAGGCCGACTGCCTGGCGCCAGAGGGGGCCGAGCGACCGCCCCGCGTCGTGGATCAGCTCGTCGTAATAACCGCCTCCGGCGAGAATGCCGGCCCGCGATCGGGGGATCAGGATCGTGATCTTCGCCGCGGGGAAGCTCCGGCGCAGGTCGGCGAAGCTTCCCGTGGCCATGACCACGTCCCCCACCCAATTCGGGGCGCGCACAAGGATGCGTGTAGGGGCCGCCGGCGGAGGAATCACGCCGACTTGCTCAGGAGTCCTTCGAATTTCTGCTTCTGGAACGCGTAGAGGTGGGCCGTCTGCGGCGAGATGGCCTTCTCTTTGAGCCGGGCCATGATCGCGTCGTCCATGAGCTGCATCCCTTCGCCGCGTCCGGACTCGATGAGAGAGACGATCTTGGCGATGTTCCCTTCGCGGATGATGTTCCCGAGGCCGAAAGAGCCGAAGAGGATCTCGTTGACGACCGCACGCCCTTTCCCGTCGGCGCGCGGCATGAGGAGCTGCGCGCAGACGCCTTTGAGCGTCACCGAGAGCATGATGCGGATCTGGTTCTGCTGGTCTTCTGGGAAGATGTCGATGATGCGGTCGATCGTCTTGGCTGCGCTGTTCGTGTGAAGCGTCGCGAAGACCAGGTTCCCCATTTCCGCCGCCGTGATGGCGAGACCGATCGTTTCCAGGTCCCGCAGCTCGCCGACGAGGATCACGTCGGCGTCCTCGCGGCTCGCGGCCCGCAGCGCCGCGGCGAAGCTCTCCGTATCGACCCCCACCTCTCGCTGCGTGATGTAGCTCTTCTTGTTCTTGTGGACGAACTCGATCGGTTCCTCGATCGTGACGATGTGCTTCTGCTTGTTCGTGTTGATGTAGTCGATGATCGCCGCGAGCGTCGTCGACTTGCCGCTCCCCGTCGGCCCGGTCACGAGGATCAGGCCGCTCTTCAGCTCGCAGTAGTTGAGAATGATCGAAGGGACGCCGAGCTTCTCGAGGGGCAGAATCTCGTCCGGGATGCGCCGGAAGACGGCTCCGGGTCCGATGCGGGTCAAGTGGCAGTTGACGCGAAAACGGGCCACCCCCGGCACCTCGTAGGCAAGGTCGAGGTCGTTGCGCTCCTTGTAGATCTTCCTCTGGCGGTCGTTGAGGAACTCGTCGATCAGCTCGGCCATGTGCTTGGGGTCCATGAGGCGGTCTTCCATCGGCCCGAGCTTCCCGTGGAGGCGGATCTTGGGAGGCACACCGGATTCGATGTGGAGGTCCGACCCGTCCATCTCGTTGACCTTGCGGAGGTAGTCGTCGATCTTGGGCATGATTCGTGGTCCTCTTCGGATCTTCTCGGGCCTTTCAGCGGAACCTCTCGGCGCTCTCCGCCCGGAATTTCGCCTCTTCCTTGGTGATCAGCCCCCGGCGGAGGAGGTCGGCGATCGAGTCGTCCATGATCACCATGCCTTGTTTCGCCCCGGTCTGGAGGACGGAGGTGAGCTGGAAGGTTTTCTTTTCGCGGATGATGTTGGCGACGGCGGGCGTGGCGAACATCAGCTCGATCGCCGGCTCGCGCCCGGTGCCGTCGGCGCGCGGGATGAGCTGCTGCGACACGACTCCGCGCATCGATTCCGACACCATGGAGCGGATCTGATCCTGCTCCTTCGGAGGGAAAACGTCGATGATGCGGTCGATCGAGCGGATCGCGTTCGTAGTGTGCAGCGTGCCGAAGACCAGGTGGCCGGTCTCGGCGGCCGTGATCGCCATGGAAACGGTCTCGAGGTCACGCATCTCCCCGACGCAGATGTAGTCCGGGTCGGCCCGCATGGCCGAGCGCAGGGCCGTGGCGAAGTTCCTCGTGTGCACGCCGACGTGGCGCTGGTTCACGTTGCAGTTCCTGCTCTCGAAGATGAACTCGATGGGGTCCTCGACCGTCACGATGTGGTCGTGCTGCTCTTGGTTGATGATGTCGATGAGCGCAGCCATCGTGGAGGACTTGCCGCAGCCGGCCGGGCCCGTGATGAGCACGATGCCCTGGCGGTAGGTCGTGAATCGCTTCAGGACTTCCGGGAGGTGCAGCTCCTCCAGCGTCGGAATGTGGTCGGGGATGACGCGGAAGATGGCGTCGACCCCCTTCCTCTGGCGGAGGACGTTCGCGCGGTAGCGGCCGTGGGGCGCCTCGAAGCAGAAGTCGACATCGTTTCGCTTTTGAAAGAGGCTCCGCTCGTGGTCGGTCATGACCTCCAGGATCCGCGGCTCGGTGTACGAAGGATCGAGCCGCGGGTGGTTGAGATAGACGATGTGCCCGTGGAGGCGGACGTAAGGGGGCGAATCCACCTGAAAGTGGAGGTCCGAGGCTCCGAGCCGGCGGGCTTCGGAGCAATACTCGGAGAGCCCCCTCCCCGCCAGGTGGGTGAAGTGCATCTTCGCGGCTTCGGCGGGGGTGAAGACCTCCCTCGCTCGGGCCGGCGCCGCAGCCTTGACCGGCGCCGCAGGAGCCGCCGCGGCGGCCGGGGTCGCCCCTTCGCGGGATTCCCTTGGTGTGGCCGCGTGGAGATGCCTGACGATGGCCTGGTACTGAGCGACGGAAAGGTGGCCGCGCTTGACCATGATCCGCCCGAGGTCGACTCCGTCGCCGTTCTTCTCGAGGATCGTCAAGCACTCGCGCACCTGCACGGGGGTGGCGAGCTGGTTCTTGATCACGACCTTCCCGAACAGGATGTCGGCCTGCGTGGGAGCACCCATGAATGAGCCCTCACTTCTACCGGTTCACCGCTTCACTTTACGGAGGCTTTATCATACCGGCTCCACGGGCCGGCCAGAATGATCAGTTTTCTCTCTGAAGGATCGCCGTGGTCGAGATACCCGGGACCTGCTCCACAAGGTGGACCCGGCCGCCGTATGACTCGACCAGCTCGCGGCCGACCACCACCCCGTCCTTGTACTCGCTCCCTTTGACCAGGATGTCCGGGCGGATGGCCTCCAGGAGGGGTATCGGCGTGTCTTCCTCAAAGACGAGCACGCAGTCGACCGACTCGAGCCCCGAGAGCATAAGCATCCGCTCCTCTTCCTTGTAGATCGGCCGGCCGGAGCCCTTCAGCCGGCGGATGGAGCGGTCGCTGTTGACGGCGACGATGAGGAAGTCTCCCTGCCGGCGTGCTTCGTTCAGGAGGCGGTGGTGGCCGAAGTGGAGGAGATCGAAGCAGCCGTTGGTGAAGACGACCCTTTTATTCTGCGCTCGAAGCTCGGCGACCTTCCCGACGACCTCTGGAAGGGTCTTGAGCTTGCCCGCGCCCGGGTGCCCTTCGAAGCGCAGCTCGGCGAGGATCTCCTCGCGGCCGATGGGCACCACGCCCAGCCGGCGGATCTCGATCCCGGCCGCGACGTTGGCGAGACGGACCGCATCCTCCACATCTCCCCCGCCGGCCATGACGAGACCCAGGACGCTCAGGACCATGTCGCCGGCTCCGGTCACGTCGGCGACGACGGTCGCCTTCGTCGGGAAATGCTTCCCGATGCCCGCCGCCGTCTCGAGGTAGATCCCATCCCGGTCCAGGGTGACGGCGACCGCGCCGATTCCGTGCTCTCGGATGAGTTTCCGCGCCGCTGGGCCGCTCTCCTCGACCCGCTGGCAGGGGAGGTTCGTCGCGAGCGACGTCTCGTACCGGTTGGGACAGATCAGCGAGGCGCCCCGGTAGATGCTGTAGTCGGGAGTGCGTCCGGGATCGATGAGGACCGGAACGGAGCCGGCCCCTTCGATCAGACGCCGGAGGAACCCCCGGGTCAGAAGCCCCTTCTGGTAGTCGGAGATCAGCACCGCCGCGGCTCCGCGGACCTCCTTCTCGTACATCGACGACAGCGTCGCCAGCACCTCCGGCTCCGGAGGGACGAGGTCCTCCTCGTCAACCCGGAGGAGCTGCTGTACGGCCCGGTTGGCGTGCTGGACGTAGCCGAGGTGGCGCGCCTTGACGATCGTCCGCTGCCCGCCGGCCGCGACGACGCCGCCGACGTTCGCGCCCGCCCGGCGAAGAAAATCGAGAACCGCCCGCCCTTTCTCGTCGCCGCCGACCGTGCTGAGGAAACGGACCTCGGCGCCGAGCTTCAGGAGGTTCATGACGACGCTGCCGGCGCCGCCGACCCGGTGCTCTCGCCGGTTAACCCGCAGGACGGGGATGGGGGCTTCCGGCGAGATCCGCTCGACCTCTCCCCAGACGTACTCGTCGAGGATGGCCTCGCCGGCCACCAAGATCCTGGGCCGTCCGATCGACGCGACGAGGTCGCCGAGCCGCCGCAGATTCATCGGCTCAGTCATCCGCACACTCCGATCGAGGGGGCTGAAAGGAGCCCGTCGATGGCCGCCGAGAGATGCTCGCCGCCTGCGGAAGGCCGGGCCGCGATCCGGAGGTGATACCAGGGGGCCGGCCCGTTCCATGGACCTGATTCCGATGGACCCGCTGCCGCGGTCGAGGGGATCTTCACGGCATCTTTCTGCGTCATGACGACGACTTCCGCGCCCGCAGCAATGGCCCGCCGTCCGATCTCCGTCAAGTCCGCTGCGCGGAAACCGTGGTGATCGGGAAACGGCATCCAGACCGCGACATCGAGCCCGAGCGCGCCGAGCTGGCGGCGGAAGGCCTCGGGGTTGCCGATCCCTGCGAAAGCCGCCGCCCGCTTGCCCCGAAGCGCGCCGGCGTCGAGCACCGCCCGCTCTCCGGAGCGTCCCCGGCACACCGGGTGCCATCCGGTCGCCTCCATTTCGATCTCCAGGCGCGGGACGCCCGGAAATCGGTCGCGAAGGAGCCCCCGCAGGATCCCCAGACCCGTCCGAGGGACCAGCGAGCCGCGCGTGATTGCGAAGAGGTCGGCGTCGCCGAGGGCCTCGAGAGGCTCGCGCAAGAGGCCGGCGGGCAAGATGCGGCTTCCGCCGAAGGGATCCGTGGCGTCGAGGAGGACGATGTCGAGGTCGACCGCGAGACTCCGCTGCTGAAAGCCGTCGTCGAGGACGAGGACGTCCGCGCCGTCCTGGATCGCCCGGCGGCCGCTCGCGAGCCGGTCCGGGTTCAGGTACTGGCGCACGCCGGGGAGATTCTGGGCGAGGAGGCGCGATTCATCGTTCAAGCCATCCGCCGAGGAGCGGTAGCCGCGGCTCACGATCGCCGGTCTCCGCCCTCGGCGCAAAAGCTCCCGCACGAGCATCTCGACGACGGGAGTCTTGCCCGTCCCGCCGCTCGTGATGTTCCCCACGCTCACCACGGGAACGGAGACCTTCGCCCGCCGCGCCGCCAGGGCACGCCGCCGCCCGGCGGCGACTCGGCCCCAGACCCAGGAAATGGGAACGAGGGGAAAGGACCAGGGGCTCTTGAGGAAGAGCCGGAGCTGCTCGGCGGACATCCTCAAGAGACTCAACCGCCCGGAGGCTTCCCTGGGTCCGCCGTAGGACTTCCGGATGTCGGGGCGGCCGTCGAACCGGCCGCGGAGGGCACGGCGAATTCGGGGAGGTCGTAGACCGCTCCGCGCCCCGCTCGCTCCATTGCCGCATCGAGGCCGGCGGCGGTCACTGTCCCCCCGCTCGCCGATGGGTCGACCCGGCCGGACAGCTCCGCCCCGAAGAGTGTCTCGCCCGGCCGGCCGGGGCTGCTGGCCGCGACCAGCTCGAGTCGGCCGGCGATCTCGAATGCGTTGCGTTCGAGGGCGTTCCCCCTCCGCCACTGGGTCACCTGGCAGTAGAGGGCCGCGCCGGCCGGGTGAGGCTGGGCCCCTGCGGGGAGAGGCTGGCGGTAGTCGGGCACGGAAGCGAGAGAATCGACCGCGATCACGCGGTAACCCTTCTTCTCGAGGCCTTCGACGATTCCCTGGCGGACCGCCCGAAGCACATCAACGCCTCCTGGACCCAGGGTGAGCTTCTGGAGAGGTCCCGCGGTGGAGATCTGCGTAAGGTCGACCAGCGTCCGGTTCTCGACGGGAGGCACGAGGACCTCCTTTGAACAGAGACCGGCATAGCCCGAGTGGATGAACGCCGGATTCGACTGGCAGCCGACCAGCGAGAGGAGAGCGGCCATCGAGAGGAGAAAGTCCACCCAGGCGGATCGGGTTCGTCCGGGCGCATGCAGGCCGTGGCCCATTGGGGTCGAGGGGGGGTTGGAGGGGATGGCTCTCATTCCTTCTTCTTGCGGGCGACGACGACCCGTCGGCTGCCCCCGCGGTGCAGCACGTTAAGAACCTCAAGCACTTGCTTGTCGTTCATGTGGCCCAGCTCGATGAGGATCTGCCCGAGGGAGCGGTACGGCTTCTTCTCCGCCTCCGCCTTCGCCTGCAGGGTCAGGGCCTGATAGAGCTGATCGGTGTTGACGAACCCCAGCTCGAAGGCCACTTCGCCAAAGAGCTTCTGCACCATGCGGCTGGAACTTATAAGAAAGCCTCCCGCGGGAGTCAACGCGAAACTGCGCTGGGGATCACCGAGTGCGGTCGAGCTGATTCTGCGGCTCTTGTATCGGAGCGGGCGGGGGAGGCGGTTTCGATTCTGCGGAGACGAACCAGCCGATCTCCTCGTCGTGGTTGCGGTAGATGCAGCCGAGGATGTGCATCTCCACCATGAGGAAGTAGAGGCCCAGGACTTGGATCGCGACGTGCGAGGCGAGGGCCGGGAGCACCATGTCGGCGAACGTCTGAGCGAGCCAGCTCACCAGGACGAGACCGTAGATCACGAGGACTCCGAGCAGATATTCCACGCCCGAAGCGCGGATCGCCCGGATGACCAGCGCGGGGTTCATCACCGGCAGGCAGCTCTGGAAAATCGATCCCGCGGTCAACGCCATCGGCCAGTAGAAGAGGCCGAGAGCGACGAACGGGATCACACCGAGGTTGAGGCCAAAGAGGGAAATGTACCCGAGCGGGAAGATCGCCGGGAAGAGCGATGCGCAGGTGGTGATCCAGAACGGGCCGATGATCGAGTCCCCGAAGCTCAGGAAGTCCGGGTAGTCGGGCGGTTCGCGGCTCCCGCGACCCGAGCTGTCGATGATCGTCATCATGTAGGAGGCGAGGTACCCCGCCGTGATGAGGAGGGGCAGCCAGAAGAAGAACGTCATTACTTTGTAGACGAGCGCCAGGGCCGTGAAGACGACGCCGCCGCCGATCAGGAGAGCCGGACCGTTTCCGCGGAACGGGTAGGTGAGGATGCTCGACGCCTCCTGGTAAAACGGCGTCCGCATTCTTCCCTGAGGGAGCTTCGCCAGCTCGCTCTCGCCTATTTGACCCTTCATCAACTCGAGCATCGCCTCGCGGCACCGCGGTTCCCGCTCGATCGCTTTGATGGCTTGGGCTTTCGCCTCCTCCTTGCGGTTGAGGCGCAAGCAGGTGTCGACGAGAAGGATCCAGTTGGCCGTCGCGCCTGGATTCTGGTTCACCAGATCCCGCAACCGGTTGTAGGCCTCCCGCAACTCCTCCTGGCTCGGCTTGTAGCCCGGATCCCGGCCTGCACCCGCAGGCGGCGGGGACGACGGCACGGTGCCGTGCGGAGGCGGCGCCCCGGGGCCGGTCTGGTTCGTCGGGTAGCTCACGTCCAAAGCTACCATCACCGTTTTTCCCAGGCCAGCGGTCGGATCGGTGCATGCACATAACTGAGAAGAGGATTAACCGCGGAGCACGCAGAGTAACGCAGAGGGACCGATTCGTCGGCAACGACCTCCTCTGCGGTTCCCGTCCGCAATAGGGTTTCTTCGCCGCATGAACCGAGGAACCACAGTCGCGTTGATGCACTCGGTCGGATCGGGTCCGATAAAACGGAGCGTCATGCCCTCGGCGCGCGGCGGCCGATCCAGCGGGAGAGGAGTCGATCGGCTCGGTCCGCGATCGCGCCTGCGTCGAGCACGGAGCCGGCGAGGGGCTCGGGGATCGCCGCGGCGCCGAGGAGGCTACCGCTCAGCGCCCCGGTCAGCGCGGCGATGGTGTCCACATCCCCGCCCGTACGCAGGCTGCTCTCGACGGCCTTCTCGTAGTCGAACGGGTTCTTGAGGAAGTGATAGAAGACGATGAGGACCGTGTGGAGGGAGTTCTCGGTCGCTCCTTCATCGAACGAGTACGGCCGCTCCCCCACCGCAGCCGATGCAAATCCCGCGAACCATTCGAAGGCGCGGAACTCGCTCTGCGAGAGAAGGCGGGGAAAGTCTAGGATCGCTTCCGCCAGTTCGCCATGAAACCGGCCGGCGGCGTCGGCCGACTGGTCGAGGAGGCGGCCCAGGATCAGGTCCTCGGCAGTCAGATTATGGGCCAGGGCCGCGCCGATGGCCGCAGCGGCGGCGGCCACCCGCGGATCGCGGTGAGTGATGGATGTGGTCGTCTCTATATCCCTGGGCAAATCCTCGGGGTGCGCGTGGTCCCAGAGTCCAACGGCGATCGCGCGGGGCAGCGGCCCGCTCTCGATGCGACCGAGCGGCAGCCCGGACTCTTGCCACGTCTTCACCCCTTTCAAGAGCCGCTCCATCGCCTCCGTGCAGGCCGCCGAGCGATCGACGACAAGTTGTTCCCGCCAGAGCGGGATGAGATGATCGGCCACGGTTTCGCCGTGGACGCAGCCCTTCTCGATGATGGCCTCCGCGACGGCCTGGGCCATTTGGGTGTCGTCGGTGTACTGGCCCAAAGGATAGAACCCCGACGGATGGCGGGCGAAGCCGCCGAGCAAGGGGTCCAGTAGGGACCGCATGAAGGAGCGCGAATAGTCCTGGTAGGGGAAGCCCAGGGCATCGCCGACCGCGCTCCCCAGGAGGGCGCCTCGGAACTTCGCCTGTAGTTTGCGTTCTTGCATCGACACGGCCGGCAGTTATAGGTGACCCCCCGGAACCGGCGCAAGGAGTTGCTGGAGGAACAGTTCGTGTCGAGCCTTTCCATCCTGGCGGCCGCGGGCGGAGAGGAGACGCCGCTCTGGACGGTCGTCCCCTTCGCACTCCTCCTTCTCTCGATCGCGATCCTGCCGCTTGCCGCTCCGCACTGGTGGCACAGGAACCGCAACAAGGGCCTCCTGGCCGCCGCGTTCGGCCTGCCCGTCGCGCTCTACCTGTTCTGGAAGGACCCCGCGGCGCTCGCCACGCGTGGATGGAATACGCGGCGTTCGTCTGCATGATCGGCTCTCTCTTCGTCATCTCGGGGGGTGTGCTCCTCGTGGGCGGGCACTCCGCGGCGCCGGCCGCCAACACGGCCCTCCTCGCCTTCGGGGCTTTTCTCTCGAACCTTGTCGGCACGACGGGGGCGGCCATGCTCCTCATCCGCCCGTTTCTCCGAGCGAATCGACGGCGGCGGTCTCGCGTCCACCTCGTGGTCTTCTTTATCCTGATCGTGGCCAATTGCGGCGGTTGTCTCACTCCCCTGGGCGACCCACCGCTCTTCCTCGGATTCCTGAAGGGAGTCCCCCTCGCCTGGACGCTGGGGCTCTGGAACGAAGGGCTGGCCGTCGTGGCAGCGCTGCTCGCGGTCTTCTACTTGTGGGACCGGATCCACGCCCGCCGGTCCCATCCCCACTCCATCGGTACCGAAGAGATCCCCTCCGAGCCGATCCCGCGCGATCCCCTTCGCATCCAGGGGAGATGGAACCTGGTCCTCCTCGCGGGCGTCATGGGCGTGGTCCTTCTCAGCGGCCTGTGGGTCCATCCGAGGTTCGGCGAGGCGGCTTCTCAGTTCTTCCAGATCGCCGCCCTCATCGCGCTCGCGGCGCTGTCCCTCGCCTCGACGCCGCGCGGCGTGCGGCGGGCCAACGAGTTCTCGTGGCATCCACTCGTCGAGGTCGCGGTCCTCTTTGCGGGGATCTTCGCCGCAATGGTCCCGGCGCTCGCGATCCTCCGGACTCGTGGCTCCTCTCTCGGCGTGGCCGAGCCCTGGCAGTACTTCTGGTCCACGGGATGCCTTTCGGCCTTCCTCGACAACGCGCCGACTTACCTCGCGTTCCTCTCCATGGCCCAGCACCTCCCGGATGAGGTCGCCGGGACGACACACGCCGCGCTGACCGCGATCTCCTGCGGAGCGGTCTTCTTCGGAGCCCTCACCTACATAGGCAACGGCCCGAATTTCATGGTCAAGGCGATCGCTGAGCACGCGGGCGTGAAGATGCCCTCCTTCCTCGGCTACTTCGCCTGGTCGCTGGCGGTGCTCGGTCCGATTCTCGCCGGGGCGACGTGGATCTTCTTCCGAACCTCATAGGAACTTCCACACCACCTGCTTTTACTTTCATCGAGTTGCGGAGTCATCGTCAGGATCTGAGAGGCTTCCTCGGTTTCCGATGCCCCTCCTCTGCGATCCTCTGCGTTCTCTGCGGTTCCCTTCCATCCGCCGTCAAGGACCCCGCGCCGCGACCGCCTCGATTGACACCCTCCGGTGCCCTTCCTACACTTCCCGGCGCCATGCCCCTCCCGCTTCACATCGAGACGCGAGAGATCGCCGCCGGGGCGATACGGGTCGGCGGGAGTTCGCCTCCTCTCGTGATCGCCGGGCCGGATTCGCTCGAGAGCGAGGGTTTGGCCATCGTGATCGCCCGCGAGCTCGCCGCGATCGCCCGCCGTTTGGGCGTCTCCGCGGTCTTCAAGGGCTCCTACGACAAGGCGAACCGTTCATCGCCCCGCTCCTACCGCGGTCCGGGGCAGAGCGAAGGGCTCCGCATCCTCCGCAAGGTGAAGGAGGCGACGGGCCTCCCGGTGACGTCCGATGTCCACTCGCCCTCCGAGGTCGGCCCGGCGGCCGAAGTGCTCGATCTGATCCAGATCCCGGCGTTCCTCTGCCGCCAGAACGATCTGCTTGCTGCCGTGGGGGCCTCCGGACGCGTCGTGAACATCAAGAAAGGCCAGTTCCTCGCGCCGGACGATGTCCCCCACCGCATCGAGGCCGCCACGGGCCCTCGCACGCCGGGGGTGATCGTGACCGAGCGCGGGACGACGTTCGGGTACCACGACCTCGTCAACGATATGAGGGCGATCGCCCGGATCCGCGCCCGGTCGATCCCGGTCATCTACGACGCCACGCACAGTGTGCAGTCGCCGGGGGGGTTAGGAGACCGAAGCGGCGGCGCGCGCGAGCTGATCCCCTACCTCGCCCGAGCGGCGGCCGGCGTGGGCTGCGATGGGTTCTTCTTCGAGGTCCACCCCGATCCGGACCGGGCGCTCTGCGATGGCCCGAACTCCCTCGCCGTCGAGGATCTCGAGCCGCTCCTCGCCGAGCTGGTCGCCATCGACCGCATCGCCCGGCGGGGACATGATCCGCGGAAGGTCAGTAGTTGAAGTTGAAGTCGGTGCTCATGGCACCCTTGAAGATGCCCTTCAGCTCGAGCTTCAGCTCTTCGGGGTAGTCGGAAGCCGCCATCGCCGACTCCAGGGAGATGTGGTCGGCCTGGTAGAGCTTCTTGAGGGCCTGGTTGAAGGTCTGGCAGCCGAAATAGTCGCCTTCCTTGATGGCCTCGTAGAGCTCGGGCGTCTTTCCTGCCCCGAGAAGCTCCTTGATGGTCGGCGACTCGATCATCAGCTCGATCGCCGGAATGCGCCCTCCTTCGGACTTCTTCGGGATGAGGCGCTGCGAGATGACCCCCTTCAGGACCAGAGAGAGCTGCAGGCGGATCAAGGCATGCTGGTGCGGCGGGAAGAAGTTGATGATGCGCTCTACCGTCTGCATGGCGTTGACCGTGTGGAGCGTTGCCATGACCATGTGGCCGGTCTCGGCGGCGCTCAGGGCCGCTTCCATCGTCTCCCGATCGCGCATCTCGCCGATGAGGATCACATCCGGGCTCTGGCGCATGGCGTACTTGAGCGCGGAGACGAAGTTCGTCGTGTCGATCCCGATCTCCCGCTGGTCGATGACGGATTTCTGGTCCTTGAAGATGAACTCGATCGGATCCTCGATCGTGATGATGTGCTTGTTAAAGTGCTCGTTGATGTGGTGGATCATCGCCGCCAGTGTCGTCGATTTGCCGCTTCCGGCCGTCCCCGTGACGAGGACGAGTCCGCGGTGCTGCTCGGCGAGTCTGAGGATCGGCGCCGCGGGCAGGTTCAGCTCATCGAAGTTCGGCACGTGGCTTTCCACGTGGCGGAAGACGAACCCGAGGTAGCCCTTCTGGCGGAAGATGTTGACGCGGAAGCGGCCGATCCCGGGCCGCTCGTAGGCGACGTCGATTTCCTGCTGCTCCCCGCGGAAACCGTCCTTCTTGGAGTCCTCGATGATCTCGAAGACCTCCATCGTGTCCTGTGGGGTGATCTCGTCGGTATCCAGGAAGTTGATCGAGCCATCGATGCGTAGCGAGGGCGGGCTCCCGACCTTGATGAAGAGGTCGGATGCCTTCTCGATCACCATCTTGCGGAGCATCTCGTGAAATTCCATCCGCTCGTTCTCCTCGACTGGACCCTGGAGAGACCCAATTTCCCCCCTGGTCGAGTATAGGATGCCGCCGCGGGAGAGGCCAACCGGCCGGGAGTAGGCAGGATCGGGTGTTACGGAGTTTCCCGGGAGTCGGCCTTGGCTGCCGCCACCTTTTCGTCCACTTCCCTCAGAAGCTCGACGAGCCCTTCTCCCGTCGCTCCCGAGATGGCCCTTACGGGGCGGTCGATCGCCTCAGCGAGGGATCGGGCGAGCGCATCGCGCGCTTCGGGGGGCAGGAGATCTACCTTGGAGATCGCGATCGAGCGGGGTTTCCGCGCCAGTTGGCCGCTGTAGCTCGCCAGCTCGCCTTCGATGGTCCGGAAACGCTCGGCCAGGAGAAAGACCGCCGCCCGAGGGTCGGGCGCCTCGAGCACCGCCTCGGAGCTGATCAAGTGCACCAGGACTCGCGTTCGCTCGATGTGGCGGAGAAACTCGATTCCGAGTCCGAGCCCCTCGTGGGCCCCCTCGATCAGCCCCGGGATATCGGCGACGACGAGGCGGCGGTAGCCCCCGAGATCCACGATGCCGAGGTTCGGGTGAAGCGTCGTGAAGGGATAGTCCGCAATCTTCGGCGTAGCGGCGGAGATTCGGGACAGCAAGGTGGATTTTCCCGCGTTCGGCAGTCCGATCAGGCCGACGTCGGCGAGGAGCTTCAGCTCCAGATAGACCTTGCGCGACTCGCCCGGTTGCCCATCCTCGGCGAAGCGCGGCGCCTGACGCGTCGAGGTGGCGAACGCTTGGTTGCCTCGCCCGCCTTTTCCTCCTCGCGCGACCAGGAGCCGCTCGTCCGGCCGGATCAGCTCTCCGAGGATCGGACCTACTTTGGGCTCGAGACCCTCCATCGTTTCACGGACGACCGTCCCTATGGGGACGGCAAGGATGAGGTCCTCGCCGGCGCGTCCGGACCGATTCGCTCCCCCGCCGCGCCGGCCGCATGCCGCCGCATACAGGGAACGGCGGGCGATATCCGTCAGCGTGGAAAGGCCGGGATCGGCGCGAAAGATCACGCTTCCCCCACGGCCGCCGTCCCCGCCATCCGGTCCTCCCCGCGGCGCGTATTTCTCGCGCCGGAAGCTGACGCAGCCGTCTCCGCCATCACCGGCGCGCACCGAGAGCAGAGCTTCATCGAGGAACATGCGCGCCGCACCAGGAAAGGATCAGCAGGGATGGATCAAGCGTTCGAGTAGACGCTGACCCGATTGCGGGTGTCGATCTTGACCGTCCCCTCGATCAACGAGAAGAGCGTGAAGTCTCTCCCTCGTTTGACGTTGAAGCCGGGTCCGAAGACCGTCCCGCACTGGCGGAGGAGGATCTGCCCGGCTTTCACCTTCTGTCCCCCGTAGACTTTGAACCCGCGGAACTGTGCGTTGGAATCGCGCCCGTTTTTCGAGGCGCCCTGTCCTTTTTTGTGTGCCATGGCTCTGCTTTCTTATCTCGTACGGGCTGGTCAGCCCTCAATCTTCTCGATTTTCACCTTGATGTACGGCTGGCGATGGCCGACCCGCTTGTGGAGTCCCTTGCGCCGCCGGAATTTCGCCGCGATCAGCTTCTTCCCCTTCACCGGACCGAGGACGATCGCACGGACTCTCGCACCCCCGACGGTCGGGCGTCCGATGCGCGCCGCGGCTTGTCCCTCGCCTCCAACGTACAGCACTTCGGAGAACTCCAGCGTGCCGCCCTTCTCGATCGGGCGGAAATCGACGTCGAGGGTGTCTCCCTCCTTGACCCGGTACTGCCGCCCCCCGTCCTTGAACACCGCTTCCATGTGAATTTCCTTCCGCTTTCAATCTTCAAGCGGCCTCAATCGGCCTGCATGGCAATCGAACGCACAGTCCAAGACCGTTCCGGGGCGCGGGGCCCGTCGAACGGTCACCGAGACCGGATCAAGACCTGGTCCGGCTCGAACTCCGTATTGGATTTCAACGAAATCGTCCTCGAAGACTCGTCCTCCAGTTGCGCGATCTGCCGGCGATGCTGATTCACGAGGTACTGGAGCACGTTCGGGTGCACCACCACCTCGATCGCGGACCGCTTCTTCTGCGCCAGGTGCGCCCGAAGCTGCCGGAGCAACTTGATGCCGACGCTCCGGACCGTCTTGACCACTCCCGTACCGCGACAGTGCTGACAAGGCTCATAGTTCGCACGCTCGAAGCTGGGGCGCACTCTCTGGCGCGTCATCTCGATGATCCCGAATCGCGAGATCTTCGAGACCCAGCACTTGGCCCGGTCCCGCCGGAGGGCGGCCACCATGGCCCGCTCCAGCTCCTTGCGGTTCTTTTCGACTTCCATGTCGATGAAGTCGTTGACGATCACGCCGCCCAGATCCCGGAGCCGAAGCTGGCGGGCGATTTCCTGAGCCGCCTCGAGGTTGATCTTGAGGGCGGTCGCCTCCAGGTCTTCCTCATCTCGGTAGCGGCCGGAATTCACGTCGATGGCCACCAGTGCTTCCGTCTGTTCGATCACCAGGTAGCCGCCGCTCGGGAGCGGAATTTTGCGATTGTAGATCTTCTCGATCTCCTCTTCAATACCGTACTTGGTGAAGAGGGGTAGGGCCGCTTCATAGAGCTGGACGCGACCGGCCAGCTCGGGAACGGCCCCGCTCAGAAACTCCCGCGCCCGTTCCCAGACGTCCCGATCGTCGATCAAGATCTCGTCAATGTCGGCAGCGAGGAGATCCCGCAGGACGCGGATGACCATGTCCGTCTCCTGGTAGAGGAGGGCCGGAGCCGCAGTCAGGCGCACTTTGTCGCGGACATCGTTCCAGACGGCGGTGATGTGAGCCATGTCGCGCTCGATGTCGCCTGGATCCCGGTCCTGGCCGGCGGTGCGGACGATGTAGCCCATACCGGACGGCGGAGCGAGGCGGAACAGGCTTTCTCGGAGCTTGGCCCGCTGCTGGCGGTCCTCGATCCGCTTCGAGACACCGTAGCGGGCGATGCCCGGCATCAGGACGAGGTACTGGCCGGGAAGACTCACGTAGGTCGTGATGGTGGGCCCCTTGGCGCCGATCGAGTCCTTCGTGATCTGGACCAGGACGTCCTGGCCGTTGGCGAGGAGCTCCTGGATCTTCAGCCGCTTTCCGTTCGGCCGCTCGGAGAGGCGATCGAGGGGAATCGAAGTCGCCCCGGCGTAGGAGGGGAGGACATCGGATGCGTGGAGGAAGCCGTTTCGCCCGATGCCGAGGTCCACGAACGCCGCCTGGATGGCGGGTTCGAGATTCGTCACCCGCCCCTTGTAGATGTTCCCGAGGTATTTCTTCTCGGCGGCGCGCTCGAAATAGATCTCCTCGACCTTCCCATCCTCCACGACTGCAATGCGGGTCTCCTCCGGATCGGAAACGTTCACGAGGATCCGCTTCGGACTCACCGGCCGAGCCGGCTCAGGAACTGCGTCTCTTCCCTCCGGCTCCGTCGGCCCGATCTCCCTCGCTACAATCGGTCCATCCCCGGGGATGGCGGTTCCCTCGGGCAGGACGGGCGGCGACGGCGCGGCCAGCGGTAGGCTTTCACCCGGCGAAGGCAAGGGATCGTCGGTCGCGGGCTCCTGCACGCTGAACTTCGTCTCCGTTGGGTCGTTTCGGTCCTCGGACTTCGGTACGAGCCGAGGATTCGGCTCTCCCGAAAACGAGCAAGAGAGTTCCCAAAGGAACTCTCTTGCTCGTTTCAGTGGCCGTATTTTAGGCCCAACCGTCGGTTTTTCGAGGGTTTTCAGCTAGCGGCCCGCCTCCCGAAGGGGTTATTTCTCCGCCTTCGTGGGCAGCGTGTACTCGCCGGGCTTCAGGTTCTGGTCCTTCTCGTACCGCTGATAGAAGTAATCGCGCTGGTGGTTTCGCTCCCGCGCCGCGTCGAACTGGCGGTCGGCCTGCTCGGTCGAGCGGATCAGGTGCGGGGTGATCAGGATGATGAGGCTCTCGACCTGGTTCTGCTTCCGCTTCCAGGTGAAGAGGTTCCCGAGGACCGGGATGCTGGAGAGGAGCGGGACCTTGCTCACGACCTCGGACCGCCGCTCGGTGTTCAGGCCGCCGATCACCGCCGTGTGGCCGCTCTGGACCCTCAAGTAGGTGACGACCGTCTGAGAGGCGACGCGGGGCAGGTCGATGAGCGATCGGGTGGCCGAGCCCTCCGCGTCGAACAGGAATCGGTCGAAGCCGGGGATATCGGGCGACGTCTCGCCCGAGAGCCGCGAGACCTTCGGGATGACGCTCAAGTCGATGAGGTCGGTGTCCGGCACCCAGTGCGGAATCATGTGCAGGACGAAACCGACGTCGATCGGCGAACGCTTGTTCTCGTCGATCGAGGCGACGATGTTTCCGTTCTGGTCCTGGGACACCTTCTGCACCGCGAACGGCACGTTGTCGCCGACGAAGATCGTCGCCGGGTTGTTATTGACCATGGTCAGGGTCGGCTCCTGGAGGAGCCGGGAGTTCTCATCCTCCTTCACGAGGCGCAGGACGGCCCGGACCTGCGTGAAGTCGAGGATCCCCAGAGCGGAGAAGTCTTGCGGGATCCTGTGGAGCTGCCCCATGTCGAAGGGGAAGGAGCCGCCGAAACGGAAGAGGGGATCCGTGGCGGTGGCGTCCGGGGACTCTCCGCGAGCGCTCACGATGAGCCCGTCGGTCTCCGGCGTCGCAGCGAGGTCGAACCGGATGCCGCGCTCGAGGAGGTCGCTGTTAGCCGTCGAAATGAACTGCACCTGGACGTAAATGAGAGGCGGCTGGATGTCCACGAGCTGGATGATGTTCTCGATCTCATCCAGACGGGGCTTCGTCTCCTTCACGATGAAGGTGTTCGTGTTCTCGTCGAACTCGAGCATGCCTTCCTTGGAAACGACCCGCTGGAGGGCCGCGTAGAGGGGGAACGGCTCGACCTCGGCGCTCTGGCCCTTGCCCGCGGCCTTGGCTTCCAACGCTCCGGTAGTTCCGGCGAACTCGGTCACGGACTCCGCCACCTTCTCGACGTCGCTGATGCGGGCCCTGTACCGCTCCTTCGGTCGCACGTAACGGAGGCGGTACGAGCGGGTCTCAAGCTGGTCCTTGAGCGACTCGGGGCGCACCACACGGATGATCTCCGAGTGCGTGGTGTCGGCGAGGACCGTCGTGTAGCCGGCCGTCTTCACCACGGCATCGAGCGCTTCCTGCCACGGCACCTCCCGGAGGCTCAAGCTGATCTTGCCCTTCACATCGGCGGCGACGAGGATGTTCGCGCCGGCCTGCTTGGCGAGGAGGTCGAGGACCACCTTGATGTCGGCGTCCTGGAATTCCATGCTGATCGAGGGAGGCTGGGTGAAGCGCATGAGGCGCTCGCCCTCGTCCACGATCTTGCAATGGGTCTGCCGCGCGATGATCTCGAGGGCCTTACGCCACTCTACGCGGTCCAGCTCGAGGGTAACCTTCTCCTTGATGTCGGGGTCGGGGATGATGTTGACTCCGACCTGGTGGCTGATGACCCTCAGGACCTCGATCAGGTCCTTGTCCTTCAGGTCCAGGGAGATGTAGTCCTGGCTTGCCACCGAGATGTTGTCGGTGCCGCTCAGATAGTTGGAGTCGAATCCGCCGGAGACGGCGCCGCCGGGAGCGGCCTCTGCCGCCTTCGACGCCTCCTTCGGCTTTTCACCTGCCGGTTTTTCCTGGGCGGCAACCGCTCCCAGGGCCAGGGGCAGAACGACAACGGCCAGTAGATACGCCCGCCACGTCACCATGTTCATGAATCCTCCCGTGCTGAAACCTGCGCCCCACCGGGCCGCAGGTCTTGGCACCGGCACGGCCTGTCCATGCCCGCGTGCTCGCGATTCACTCTGGAGAGCGTCTCGCTCCTCGTAACGATTTGTCCTTCGTGCTGTCTCCGCCCGCACCGGCGGGGGAGCTTCTGTTCAGGAGGGCTGAACTTGGTAGGAGGTTCAACCCACGTTCCTCATGTTCTCAAAGGTCTCCGTCGCCTGTCGGACGCGCCGGCCGGCCCCCCCAGGACCGTTCGGTCGCGCCGTGCGGGCCCGCCGCTCGCGGCGGGCCCGGCGGATCAGTACCGCCGGAAGATCAACGGGATCTCCTCTCCTTTGTATCGGAAAGTGACCCGGTTGTTCTCGACCTTTTGTATCTGAAAATCTCCAAAGCTCTCGCCTTGCTTGAGGATCCTGTTATCGATTATCGCCAGCTTGGCCTCCGGCGAGATCACGACACCCTGGATATCGGGCTTGGAGGCCTGGAACTCGCGGCGGATGTTGGCCCGGTTGATCCAGACCCTCCCCGCGGCCAGGATGCGGTCCGCAACCGGCTTGAACCGGGCGTTGGCCCGCTCCATTTCCTTGGCGAGCTTCTCGATGTCCGCGTACAGCGAGTCGACGCGACCATACTCGGTGGCCAGGAACGCCTCCTTGATCTCCTTGAGGCGGCCTTGGGCCTGGTTCCAGTAATACTTGAGCCGAATTCCCTCGATCTGCGTCTCGAGGTTCTCCATGCGGCTCGCGAGGATCCGGAAGTCGTTGACGATCTTCGGGACGGTGAAGCCCTCCCTCTTGTCCATGATCTCCCGGAGGCGCTGGTAGTTCTCCATCGCCTTGTCCTCATCCTCGAGCTTGATGTACCACTGGATCTTCTCGTAGAGACGGCGCGATTCGTTCAGGAGCTTCTGCTGTTCCTCGGGAGAGAGCTGGGTGCTGATATGGGTCGTGGGGACCGGCCCGACGGAGATCTTGCCGGTCACCGCCGAAGGGAAGGGGTTCGTGAACGGATCCTGGCCCCGCTTGGCCTTGACTTCGAATTTCTCGAGGTGGAGGGCGAGCTTGATGAACTCCGTGTCGCCCTTGTATTTCTCCAGGAGCGGCAGAGTCTGCACATCGTTTACTATGTTGCGGCCGCTGACCGCGGCCTCCTTCAGGAGCTCGAAGACCTTGTCCTTCTCGCCCGACTCGGCTGCCACTTCGGCCATGAGGAGGGTCACGAGCGAGCGCGGACCTCCGAGGTCCAGCACGTCCTGGTACTTCTTCAGCGCGTCCTTGTAGCGCTTCTCCTTCCGGAAGCAGAGCCCCAGGGCGAGGTGGTAGTCGGCGTCGTACGGCTTGAGCGTGATGAGGTCGTTCAGGTTCTTCTTCGCCTCGGAGATGCGCGCTCGTTCGATGTTGCGCAGGGCGAGGTTGACCAGCTCCTTCGTGCGCCGCTGCCCCTCGCGCGATTCGGGGCCCAGGGCGTCCTCCTCTTCCTTCGAAGCGGCCGCGTCGCCCTCTTTCGCGCCGAAGAGGTTTCGTGCCATTCGCTGGATGAGCCCGCCTCCGCCTTCGCCCCCGGGGGAAAGACCGCCGGGCAGGCCGGCAGGCGGATCGGAGGCACCGGTCTCTCCGGTCGGTTCGACCTCCTCCACTGGAGCCGTGCCCGGCGGAGGGACCGGCGGCGCTCCTTCGGCGGCCTCGCCGCCGCCGGTGGAGGCCTTTCCCTCCGGCTTGGCCTCTCCGCCCGGAGCGGCCGGCGCCGGAGTGGACGGATTCGAGTTGTTGAACCCCACCTTGAAGTCGGGCACCTGCGGTCGGGTGATGGTCGGCGTCGGCGGGATGTGCACCTGGACCTGGGCCTCCGTGGAGGCCCCCATGAGCGCGGTGACCGCCGCCGCCAAGACCCCGCTTGCCCGGCGCCCGAAGCTGATCCAATTCATACGCATGTTTCTAACTCTCCATCCGACCCGTGGAAGCCTCACTTCACTTCTTGGCGCCTTCACCCTTCGAGTAGGTGTAGGTGCTCACGGTCAACTCGATCTCCTTGTACGGGATGCGGGCTTTCTGAATTTCCTGCGCATCCTCCTTGTCGTCCTGCTCGTTCACCTCGTCGGCGGAACCGAGCGGCTTGATGGTGATCGTGTCGATCTTGAGGAATCTCGTGTGGTTCTCGATCTTGTTGATGAACCGGAGGAAGTCCGGAACCGTTCCCAGGAGCTTGAAACGGTAGCGGTGGCGCAGGAAGTTCTCCTTCTTCTTGCTCCCCGCCTCCCCTCCGGGCTTCGGTTTGAGGTACTCGGTCCGCTGGATCTGGATGTTCGTGTCCTTGCGGTAGCTGTCGATGATCTCCACGAACGCATCGTGCTGCGTGTGCTCTTCCTTCGGGAGGATCTCAGCGTAGGCGTCGATGTTGTTGGCGAGCTGGGCGCGCTTCTCCCTCAGCTCGGGGATGCGCTTGATCTTGTCGTTGGCCTTCTTCTGCTCCTCTTCGAGGGCGTCGATCTTCGCCAGGAGCTCCGAGCGATGGCGGAACTTGAAGAAGTTCAACGTCAAGAGGCCGATGACCAGCAAGGCGAAGACGCCTCCGACGGCGACGACCTTCTGCTTCTCGTTGAGCCTCATGCCTTCGACTCCTTCTTCTTCTCGGCGAGCGGACGCAGGTCAAGCCGGACCGAGAATTTGATGTTGTTGGGGTCCTTGAAGCCGTCGAGCACGACGAACTTCCATTCCGGGTGGCTGATGTTGATGAAGTCAGCGTAGAAAGTCTCCGGCTTGATCTTCTCGTCGACGAACTTGAGGTAGAACTCATCTACGTTCTTGAGCCGCTGGCGGAAGTTGGTCATGCGCGTCACCTGGTTCCCCGAGGAGTAGCACTTCAGGCGCAAGTAGCCCCCCGTCTGGAGGACGCCCTTCTCCCACTTGTAGTCGTTGGGATCCAGCTCGTTCATGGTGAGCCGGATGATCCAGATGTAGTTCGGCGTGATCTGGACCAGCTCGTCCAGCTTCTTGGACCAGAGGATGCGGTTGGTCTTGATGCTGATGATCGCCCGCTCGCGCTCCTTGTAGTCCTCGATGTCGTCGAGGAGCGAATCCACTTCCGAGGCGGTGGCCTTCAAGTGCTCGACCTCCTCGCGCTTCCGCTCGACGCGGTCGGCCAGGACCATGCTGTTGAACATGAAGTACGCGTACGCGCAGAGGCAGGCGAGACTCGTCGCGAGCCCGCCGACGAACGTGGCGAACAGCTTCATCGGCGTCCGAGCCGCCTGCTGCAGACCCTTCGGTAGGAGATTGATCCGAATCATCTTGGCTCCTCTTTCTCTAGCCGCTGGCCCCCGCCTACTCCTTCATGAGGCGCGAGGCGAGGCCGATGGCCACCGCGAGCTGGCTCTTGTGGTCCTTCAGCTCCTGGACGTCGATCCGGTCGCCCCGGATCTCCAGGTTCTCCGTGGGATCCCAGAAGTGGATCCGGCGGTCGAAGATGCGCTCGAACGCGTTCTTCAGACCCGGGATCCCGGCGCTTCCCCCCGAGATGTAGACTTCGTCGACCTCCTGGTCGAACTGGTTCTCAAAGTAGTCGAAGGAGAGGTGGATCTCGTTGCCCAGATCGTCGAGGACCGGCAGGATGCTCTCTTCGATGGCATCCTCGCGTCCCTCGGGGCTGGTCTTCTGCTCCGCCGCCTCGGCGGGGTCGATGCCCAACCGCCGCGCGATGGATTCCGTGAAATCGTTCCCGGCCAGGTAGACCTCGCGCGAGAAGTAGGACGTGGTCCCCTTCAGGATGTTGATGTTCGTCTTCACCGCACCGATCTCGACCAGGGCGATGACCTTCTTGTCGTCGTCAACGCGCGGGCTGTTGAGCGAGTTCAGCTCGAACGCGTTGCCGAGGGCGAACGAATCGACGTCGATCACGGTAGGCATGAGCCCGAGGCTCTGGATCAACTGAACGTGCTCATCGATCACGTTGCGCTTGACCGCGACGAGGAGGACCTTGATCTCTTTATTCCCTTCCTTATTTTCCGTCGCCTCCTCGAGGCGGGCGCAGTCGAGGACGACCTCGTCCAGCTCGAAGGGAATGTACTTGTCCGCTTCGAACCGCAGGGCGCTCTTCAGCTCCTCGTCTGTCATCGCGACCATGTTGATGTAGCGGACGATGACCGAGCGGCCGGAGACCGCCGTCGCCACGCGCTTGGTCTTGATCCCGGAGCGCCGGAGGGCGTCGGCGATCGCGTCCTTCGTACCCTCCTTCGTCGCTATCTTCGATCGACCGAACCCGCTGATGACAAGCTGTTCCCCCACTTCGGTCAGCTCGACGACCTTGACCTCGCTGGTGCCGATGTCCAACCCCAGCAGGCTCTTTTTTCTTCCCAGCATGGAATTCCTCCGAACGAGGACGTGAGCAGCCCAAAACCTCCACGGTGACTCCACCGCGGTCATGCAAAGATAGGATGCCGACCATTTACGGTCAAACCGGGGCCCCGTACGGGAGCGGGGGAGCCGCCTCTGGGCCGGGAAAGTGGCGATACGGGAACCATCGGCTATGAATCGCCGGGTATGCAATATGCCAGCCGCGATTCGAGGTACCGGCGACTCTCGCGGGCGCTCTCGAACTGCATGCACGTCTGGGCGATGTCGACCGCTTCCTTCATGGAGATCTGGCGGAAGGCGCGCTTGAGGGTGGGGATCGCGATCGGGCTCACGCTGAAGCTGCGAAGCCCAAGCCCCATGAAGAGGATCGCGTAAATCGGCTCGCTCACCATCTCTCCGCAGCAGGAGACATCGATGCGGTTTCGCTTCCCGGCGTCTATGACCATGCGGATGAGCCGAAGAATGGCCGGATGCGTCGGCTGGTAAAGATGACCGACTCGCTCGTTGACGCGGTCGACGGCGAGCGCGTACTGGATGAGGTCGTTGGTTCCGATGCTGAAGAAGTCCACTTCGCGGGCGAACTGGTCGGCCATGAGCGCAACCGACGGGACTTCCACCATGATCCCGACCTTCACCTCGGGATCGAACTCGATTCCGCGCCGGCGGAGGTCGTCCTCTACCTGCCGGATGAGATCCCGCGCGCTCCGGAGCTCGTCGAGGTTGGAAACCATGGGAAGCATCAGACGGACGGTCCCGTGGGCCGACGCCCGCAGGATGGCCCTCACCTGAGCCTTGAACAGGTCCGGTTGTTCCAAGGAGAGCCGGATGGCGCGGCACCCGAGAAAGGGGTTCACCTCGCTCGCACGGCTCCCCCCCGGGAGTTTGTCGCCTCCGAGATCCATCGTCCGGACGACCATAAACCGGTCCCGGAGAGTTTTGAGCGCGCCGCGGTAGGTCCGGTAGTGCTTCTCCTCGTCGAGATCCGCGCCATCGAAGAGGAACTCCGATCGGTAGAGACCGATCCCCGCCGCCCCCCACTCCACGGCCGAATGGATCTCCTCCGGAAGCTCGATGTTGGCGGCCACGGCGAGCTCGTAGCCGTCCACGGTTTCCGTGGGGAACGGGATCTCCTTCAAGAGGAGCTGGTAATGCTGCCGGTGGGAGACGGCGCGCGATCGGTACTCCTCGACGGTCTTCTTGTCGGGTTGAACGATGACCTTGCCGCGGTACCCATCCACGATAACCAGGTCTCCGGTGCGGACGGCCCCGGAGATGGTCTCGAGCCCCACCACGGCCGGGATCTGGAGGGCGCGCGCGAGGATGGCCGTGTGCGATGTCCGCCCTCCCACGTCGATGGCGAAGGCGAGCACTTTCTCGCGGTCGAGGGTCGCGGTCTCTCCGGGAGCGAGGTTCCGGGCGATGATGACCGAGGGTTTCGCGACCTGGGGGGCGCCGCCGTGCCGCTTGCCGATCAGGATTCCGACGATCCGCCGCTCGATGTCGCGCAGATCGAGCGATCGCTCGGCGATGTAGTTCGAGTCCATCTCCTCGAATCGGCGGTAATATCCCTCCATCACACGGGCCAGGGCCGATTCGGCGCTCAGATGGTCTCCCCGCACGGTCTTCTCCACCGCTGCGCGGAGGGCCGGATCGCGGATCATGTCCCGGTGGACGCCGAGGATCTGGCGGGGAAGCTCGAACCCGGCGGCGAGGTTCCCGATCTCCTCCTCGATCTCCCGCCCCGCCTGGGCGACGGCGCGATCGAGCCGGCGCAGCTCGGTGTCGACCTCCCCGCGACCGATCTGCCTCAAAGGAACCCGTTGTTCGTCGAGGCCGAGGACAACCGCTTCGGCGATGACGATGCCGGGTGAGACGGGGGTGCCTTCCTTGACCAGCATGGCTCGTTCCGTTCGCCCTAGACCAAGGCTAATCCTCGTGGAAATTCGCCTCAACGAGGGCCCGGATGGCCCTCAGCGCCTCATCCGCGTCGTCCCCCCTGACCCGGACGCGGATCGACATCCCCTTCTCCACTCCCAGTGTCAAGATCCCCAGGATGCTCTTTCCGTCCACCTCTTGGGAATCTTCAGAGCGCGAGATGTGGATCTGCGACCGGAACTTCATGGTCACGGCGACAAGGGTCGTCGAAGCCCGCGCATGAAGCCCGTACTTGTTCTTCAGCTCAAGAGTCTCTTCCAGTTCCATTCAGGCGCAGTCCAGAGTGGGGCGCGAGCGGTCCACCGGGACCGCGATTGGGCTGCAGCCGCCGGGCAGCCCCGCCAGGAAGTTCTCGTGGACGCAGCGGGCGAGCACGGCTGGATCGTGTCGGATCGTTTCCCCATGCGAGTAGAAATTTCCGGTGATGACTTGGACATCCTGCGTGTCGGGACAGCGGGTGAGATCCTGTTCGACCGGAACGGAGCCCTCCCGGGCGTACTGGTCCACGAGCTGCGCCGGAAGGCCGCCTTCGTTCGCTATGACGGCATCGGGAAAGGCGCTCCCCACGTGGCTCCGCAGGGCGCGGATGTGGTCGCTGAGCCGGTACCCGCGGGTCTCGCCCGGTTGAGTCATGATGTTGCCGATGTAGATCCGAGGACGTCCGGTGCGGTTGACCGCATCCATCATCCCCTCGATCAGAAGGTTCGGTATCACGCTCGTGTAGAGGCTCCCCGGCCCGAACAGGAAGACATCGGCGCCATGGATGGCCTCCTCGATCTCCGGTGAAAGCGGCACGGGCGCCGGACGGAGCTCGATTTTCGTGATCGGTTTGTTGCTGCGGGTGATCTGGACTTCGCCCGTGCTCTTGGATCCATCCGGGTGATGGGCCACGAGGGAAACACGTTCCCCGGCGGCCGGCAAGACGCACCCCTTCACGTTGAGGAGGCGGTTCAATTCGCGGATCGAACCTTCGAAACTGCCCACGATGCGGGTCAGGATCGTGATGAACAAGTTGCCGAAGCAGTGGCCGCGGAATTCCCCCTCGCTGAAGCGGTATTGGAACGCCTCGATGAGGAGTGGATCCACATCGGCGAGCGCGGTGAGGCAATTGCGGATGTCCCCCGGGGCCACGATCGCGAATTCGTTCCGGAGTCTCCCCGAGCTGCCCCCGTTGTCGGTGACCGTTACGACGGCCGTGATGCGGTCGGTAAATTGACGCAGCCCGCGGAGGAGCGCGGACATCCCCGTCCCTCCGCCGAAGGCCACGACGCGAGGTGCACCGTTGGGGGGGCGCGATGGCGACCCGCCGGAGCCTCCGCCGCTAGCGGAAGTTGTCATCGATCTCCTTGAAGATGTCGAGAACGCTATCGACGCTTTCGGTGACCGACAGGAACTTCAACGTCTTCTCATCCCGATGGAGCGACGCGATCTTGCGCATGATCAGCGGGTGTTGGTCGACGCAATCCGGGGCGGAGACTACCAAGAAGACGAGGTGGACCAACCCACCGTCGACGGCTTCGAACGGGAGCCCCGCCACGGACCTCCCGAAAACGCCGCGGATGCCGGCGATCTGTGGACACCCCTTGGCGTGAGGGATCGCCAACCCCTTGCCGATACCCGTGGAGCCTTGTCCCTCGCGCTTGGCGACCTGACGCTCGACTTTTTTGCCTTCGTCTTCGGTCACCGCTCCCTGGCTGACGAGGACCTGGACCACCTCACGAATGGCGCTCTTTTTGTCCTTTGCCTTCAGGTCCATGATGACCATGGGGCGGGAGAGGAGTTCTACCAGTTTCATTCCTGGAGAGCCTTCGTCGGATGTGGGCGGGGTTCTTCATACTCCGGCCAAGGATGGCGCCTACCTCGGTGGGCTTCGACCCCGCTCGGCCGGTCGGCCATCGCGCAGAGCTCCCTCTTCATCGAGCCGGCATAGGGACAGAACCCGTCATCAGCGCGCGGTAGAACCCTTCCGGATCCCGAAATCGCGCTTCGCAACGATGTCGTCATAGGCTTCCAGAGGCTCATCGGTGGTCTTCTCATCAACCGCCTGCATCTCCGCAGCGCTCTGGCCTCGGCGGTGATGCCGCAGTTTCTCCTTGTAGCGGGTGAGCTGGGTCTCCGCCTTGTCGAGGACAAGGTCGATCGCCGCATAAGTGTCCTTGTCCTTCGAGTGGCAAACGATAGATCCCCCCCTGCGAACGGTGATGACCAGCTCCACGTCCGTACGCTCGGCCTCTTTCTGAAGAATGATCTCGATCCGGGTAATACCATTGAAGTACTTGTTCAGCTTGTCGATCTTGCTTTCGGCGTGCTTACGATCCCGCGCGGAGATCTTGCCGCCCCGTCCGGTCACAACGACTGTGGCCATTCTCGCTCCTTTTCTCTTCAGGATAGTTCATCGAGAGTCGTTTCAAACCCAGCAGGATCTCGGACGCGCGTTTCATATATCAGGCTGCCCCCGCAAAGTCAATCGGCGGGGGCGCCCCGCCAAGCGCAAGTTATCTCACATCAACACCTTGAGAAGTTGTTCCTGCTTCTGGCCGGCGGGATCATCGGGCGCAGCTCCTTGAGCGACAGAACGAACGGCATCAAGTGCCTTCTCCGGGTCGTAGTAAACGGCCATCAGGTGGAGTCCGCGAGCGGCCGCGGTGAACCCCGCGCGCCGCCGGTCCCGCGACTCGAGGGCGGCCGCAACGTCCCCCGGGGAGCGACGACCCGTGCCGACCTCGATGAGAGTGCCCGCGATGGTGCGCACCATCCCGTAGAGGAAACCCTTCCCGAAGGCGTCGATCGTGACCAGCGGGCCCGATTCCTTGACGACGATGGCGAGGACCGTGCGAACGGTCGATGGAGGCACTGCCTCCGCGTCCAGCCTTCGATGCTTGGCGTTCCCCTGGAAGGCGCGGAAATCGTGAAGCCCGACGAGACAGCCCGCGCCCGAGCGCATCGCGTCGAGGTCCAGAGGGGAGCGGACGACCTCGCAGAAGCGGCGTACCATCACCCGTTCGATCGGAGACCGAAGGATCGTGTAACGGTAGCGCTTCCCCCACGCGCTGTAGCGGGCGTGAAACTCAGCCGGCACCTCCTCGACCTCCCGCACCCGGATGTCATCCGGAAGGTGGGTGTTGGCCCCCAGGAGGAGATTGCCGCACGGGATGACCGAAGAGGTGTTGAAGTTGGCCACCTGGCCGAGCGCGTGGACTCCTCGGTCGGTCCGCCCGGATCCGAAGATGACGACTGGGTGATCGACAACTTCCGCCACCGCCCGCTGAAGCGTCTCCTGGATGCTGGGTCTGGCCTTTTGGAGCTGCCAGCCGCAGTACCCGGTTCCGTCGTACTCGATGGTGAGCTTGAGGTTGCGCGGCTGTACCGTCACTCCCGTCAAGCCCGTCGCGCCCCTAACGTTCACCGGGAAAAGAGAATCTCCGCGATCTGAACCGCGTTCAGCGCCGCTCCCTTGAGAATCTGGTCTCCGACGACCCAGAGGTCGTACGTGTTCGGCTCCGAGGGATGTACTCGGATACGGCCCACCTGGACGTTGTCCTGACCGCTGACCTGGAGCGGCGTGGGGTACCGATCGGCCTTGGCATCGTCGATCAATGTCGCTCCGGGGGCGGCCGCGATCGCGGAGCGGATCTGGTCGAGCGTGAGCGACTTCTCCGTCGTCACCTGAATGGATTCCGAGTGGGCCCGCTCGACGGGGACTCGGACGCACGTCGCGCTGATGGGGATCGGCGGCAGGCCCATGATCTTTCGCGTTTCCAGCACCATCTTCATCTCCTCCTTGGTGTAGCCGTTATCCTGGAGGACGTCGATCCGAGGGATAAGGTTGCCCGCGAGACGATGCGGGAACGGCGAAATCTCGGGCTTCTCTCCCGCCAGCTCGCGCCGGAGCGCATCCATCCCCTTGGCGCCGGCCCCGGAAGCCGCCTGGTATGTCGAGGCGACGATTCGCTTGATCGGCGAGAGGCGATGGATCGGCGTGATGGCTACGACCATGATGATCGTGGAGCAGTTCGGGTTGGCGATGATGCCACGGTGTCCTTTGAGGGTGTGCGCGTTGACCTCGGGAACGACGAGCGGGACATCCACATCCATGCGGAATGCGGACGAGTTGTCGACTACGACGGCTCCGGCTTTGACGGCAGCCGGGCCCATCTCCCGCGAGATGCCAGCCCCGGCGGAAAAGAGGGCCAGCTCGACCCCCTGGAAGGATCCCGGGCCGAGAACCTGAACCGCCAAGTCCTCTCCGCAGTACCTCACGCGCTTTCCCGCCGACCGGTTCGAGGCCAACGGGACCAGCTCACGCACTGGGAAGCGGCGGGCCTCGAGAACCCGGAGCATCTCTTCGCCCACCGCACCGGTAGCGCCGACGACTGCGACACGATAACTACCCATCCGGATCTTTCTCCTTGCGGGTCAATGCTACGGCCAGCGCCGCCAGACACGGCAAAACGACGAGCAGAAAGATCAACCCCGCGATGATGAAGAGCTTGGGTGCTGAGAACATCGGTAAAAACTCAAAATTTTATGAAACGACCTTCCGGAATTCCAGGGGGAATTCTCCGGGCTCGAGGGGCCGATCACCCGGGCAACTCGCGGTAGCAGAGGGCCTCCTCCACGTGCTTCCTCTCCACGCCGGCGGACTCCTCCAGGTCTGCGATGGTCCGGGCGACGCGGAGAACCCTCTCGAAGGAGCGGACCGAGAGCATCCGGCGCTCGGAACACTGGGCGAGGAGCCTCTGCGCCTCGCCGGAGACCCTTCCGGTCGAGAGCAGGCGCGCGAGCGGGACCCTCCCGTTCGCCGTCCCCCCACCCCAGCGAGCCGCCTGCCGGCGGATCGCGGCGGCAACGTGGTCTCTCATGGCGGCAGAATCGAGACCTCGCGCCCCCCCCGACCCCGCCGCCAGGATATCGGCGCCTTCTACCGGCCCCACCGCCACGCGGAGGTCGAAACGGTCCATGAGCGGGCCCGAGATGCGCTGGCGATATGCCTGTACCTGGAACGGAGTGCAGTGGCAAGGACGGCGGGGGTGGCCGAGGTAGCCGCATGGACAGGGATTGAAGGCTGCGATGAGAATGAACTCGGCGGGAAACGCGACGGACCCGCTCGAACGGGCGATCGTGATGGATCCTTCCTCGAGGGGCTGGCGCAGCGCCTCCAGGGCCTTCCGAGGGAACTCTGGAAGCTCGTCGAGAAACAAGACGCCTCGATGGGCGAGGCTGATCTCGCCGGGTCGCGGCGGGCTGCCCCCGCCGACCAACCCGCTGTAGCTGACCGTGTGGTGCGGGGCGCGAAAGGGACGCTCGAAGGCGAGGGCTCCGCCGTGCCCGACCGCCAGCGTGCCCCCGTACCCGCAAGCTCCAGCGCCGCCGAGCCACAAGCCTGCCGAGCTGCGGATCCGCGTGACCTCGAGAGATTCCTGGAACTCAAGCGGCGGCAAAACTCCCCCAAGCCTCCGAGCCAGCATCGTCTTGCCGACCCCCGGGGGGCCGCAGAGGATCGCGTGGTGAGAGCCGGCGGCGGCCACGAGGAGCGCTCGCTTGCTCGCCTCCTGTCCTCGGATCTCCCCGAAGTCCGCCGCTGGCTGGTCCAACCCGGCTGCACCCCCCCCACGAGAGCCCGACCGGAGACGGCGGCGGTGCGGATCGAGCTTGCCGGCGATCGCCGCCAGTGCATCGCGGATGTCCCGAGCGGCGAAGACCTCGACATCGGGCAAGAGCGCCACCTCGTCGGCGTTGGCCAGCGGCACGACAAGCCTCCGAGCGCTCTTTCCCCTCAGCGCCGTCGCCGTGATCAGCGCACCCGGCACGGGCCACAGCTCGCCTTCGATTCCCAGCTCACCCAGAAAACCGAGCGATGAAAGGTCGATGGCCACGCCGTTGTCTGGGGTCCCATGCGTCTCCGTCCGGCCGCCCGCAACGTTCGGCGGGTATAACCCCTGGCCAGTCGCGAGGAGGATTCCGAGCGCGACGGGAAGGTCAAAGACCGCGTCCTCCTTGTCCTGAAACGCCGGAGCGAGGTTGACGAGGATCCGGTCCTGGTGGGGAAAGCGGAACCCGGCGTTGCGGATGGCGGCCCGGATCCGCTCGCGGCTCTCCCGCGTGGACTTGCCGGGAAGCCCGACGATGTTGAAGCCCGGGCTTCCCTTCGGCGACACATCGACCTGGACCTCCACCGGGCGGCCATCGAGTCCGTAATAATCGCCGCTGAGCAAGCGGACGGGGGTCCGGGAATGTTGAAAGGAGATCGGGAGGGGCTGAGAAACGGACATGAAGGACCTCGGGCTTGGAGGGAAAGACCCGGAGGTGAAAGGAACGGGCCCCGGCGGCTTGCAGGCGGGGAGATCATAGCGCATCGATGCGGGCCGCGCATCCCGGCGTTGCCGTCCATTTGGCAAAATTGAACCCCTCCATCTCGCGTGGTAGGATGCGTCGCCAATCTGAAGATGCGGACCGCGATTCGCTCGCAACGCTCACAAGGAGACCCGATGGGCCACCCCCGCCACCTCTTCCTGCTAGGGATCTTCCTGCTTCTCTCACCGCCGGCAGTCGCCCCCTGGCCGGGGTGTGATGCCTTCGCCCAAGAGGAGATCCAAGCCGAAACCGAGAAGGGGGGGGACGAGGGGCTCGCCCTCGCGGCTCAGCGGATCGTCGCCCGCCTCGATTCTCTGCCCCTCGCCGGTGTCTGGGACTCCGTCGCCCGACTCGAAAGAATGGGAAAGGAGGCCGTTCCTGCGATCCGCAAGGCGGCCGAAGGGGCGGGAGAGAAGGCGCAGCTCGGTGCGGGGAAGGCGCTTCTCGCCCTCGGCGATGAACGAGTCCGCCAGGAAGCCCTTCAGGGGATCGCCGCCCTCGCGAAGAAGGGCATCGACCGCGAAGTCCGCGTCGCCGCGATCGAATTGATCGGGACGGAGGATCCCGAAAACTCCCCGGAGCTGCTCCGCGAGATCCTCGATGTCTCGGATGGCGCGCCCGAGGTCCTGATCCCGACGGCGCGGATCCTCTGGGAGCAAAGCCAGGATGCGCGAGCGCGAGGGAAGCTCGTGAGCCTGCTCGAGTCTCGGGATCGCAGCATCCGCGCCTCGGCCGCGCTCGCCCTGGCGGAGGTCGATTACTTCGACGGGCCGGTCCGCGAGGCGCTCCGCGAGCTGCGGGAGGAGCCCTCGACGCGCGGAAGGCTCGCCGCAAGCATCCTGCGGGGGGATGCGCTCGCCCGGCGGGAGGAGCGCAAGCTGGACTCGGGCGAAACGGTGCTGCCCGGCGTCGATCGCGACCAGCTCATCAAGATCCTCCGAGGCCAGGTCCGCGAACTGGAGGCGCGACTCGAGGGCGTCACGCGCAGCCGCGGAGGGGCGAAGGGGGGCGATCCCCTCCTCGAGGAGATTATCGAGAAAATCCAGGCGAACTACATCGAGGAGTCGAAAACCCGCCGGGCGGACCTCATCCGCCACGCCATCAAGGGCATGGTTAGCTCCCTCGATCCAAACTCGTCCTATATGGACGTGGAGGAGACGAAGCGCTTCGCCACCCAGTTCAAAGGCGAATACCTCGGCATCGGGGCCCGCGTGGAGAAGCTAGACGACGACGGCCCTCTCGAGGTGATGAAGCCGATCTACGGCGGTAGCGCCTACAAGTGCGGGATCCGCACCGGGGACCGCATCCTCGAAGTCGATGGCATCCCCACATTCGACCGAAAACTCAAACTCGAGAACATCATGGACAAGCTCAAGGGGGAAGAGGGAACCACCGTCAAGCTGAAGGTGATGCGCCGCGGATGGACCGAGCCGCGGGAATTCGAGGTCACCCGCCAGGTGATCTCCGTCCCATCGGTCCTCCACGAGATGCTGCCGGGGTCCATCGGCTACATCCGTCTCTTCATCTTCGGCGATCACGCCGCCGAGGAGTTCGAGCAAGCGCTCGATGAGCTGGAGAAAGCGGGGCTCGAAGGGCTCATATTCGATCTTCGCCACAACACCGGGGGGAAGCTCGACCAGGCGGTGAAGATCGTCGACCTCTTCGTGGGCGAAAAGGAGCAGCCGATCGTCACGCAGCGGGGTCGCGAAGAGCTGCCCGTGATCAGCACACCGTCCACCCCCGGGCAGCGGCCGAACTACCCGATCGCCATCCTGGTCAACGGCCAGAGCGCGAGCGCTTCCGAGATCGTCTCGGGTGCCTTGCAGGACTACCACCGCGCCACGCTCGTGGGGAAGCGGACGTTCGGAAAGGGGAGCGTTCAGACGCTCTACCGGCTCTCCCCCAAGGGGAGGGACATCGAGGGCGGCGAAGCCCAGCTCCGGATCACGGTCCAGTACTACCACCTGCCGTCCGGGCGGTGCATCCACACCGTCCGCGACGAGGATGGCCGGGCGATCCCCGGCAAGGAGGGCGGCGTGGAGCCCGACATCGAGGTTGAGATGGAGCACTTTCCCGCCTGGCTCTCCGAGGAAGTCGAGAAAATCCGGAGCAGCCAGAAGGTCCAGGAGTACATCGATGCCCACCTGGCGGCCGTCCGACCGCTGGGCCTCGACGGGGACGGACGCGACGGCGCCCGCTGGCCCGATTTCGAGGCCTTTACGCGTTCGCTCGAAACCCACGCAAGCCCCGACCACGTCCGCCAGGTCGTCCGCTACCACCTCCGCCGCCGCCTCGAAGATGAGCGAGGCAAGGAGTTCCCGAGCGACTTCCAGGAGGATGAACAGCTCCAGCGGGCCATCGTGGAGGTGCTCTCCAAGCTGGCTAAGAAGCCTTCCGACGTGAAGCCTTACGCCTGGCTCGAAGGGAAGCAGTTCAAGGCGGGGCGCGAGAACGGAGCCGGATCAAAGGCGAAGGAGTAGGGAAAACTTCAGGCCCGCTGCCGCCGGGCTATGTACGAAGCCTTCCACTCGCGTCGATCGCTGATATAGCTGAAGACCGGTTTCAAATCGAAGACCTCGGCGAAGTCGTAGATGTTCCGGAAATCTTCCTTGGAGTCGCTCTCCTGCTTCCCCATGAGGTCCTGGTTCACCAGGTTGAAGACCATCTCTCCGAAGTCGTCCGTGGTCCGGATTCCCCAGTTCTCCAGCACGACCCTCGCGAGGCAGCCGAACTGCTCGATGCCGTACCGACGGACCCCTTCGAGCAGTTCCTGACCGGAGACGTGCTGGTTCGGCCGACCCCTCGGGCTGACGATGTTCTTGAGGGTGAAATCGAGCGCTTCGTAGAGAAAGTTATAGGCCTCGGGATCGTACCTACGGTCGGTCTGGAGGAGCAGGCGGAACTTTTCCGCCGCGGTGATCGGAGTGCTCGGTGGCATCGCTTCTCGACCTTCTTCGGCTTCCCGACTTTCGCCGCCCAGGCCGCCGATCGGCGGCTCCGGCAGAGATACGGTTCATTTTTCGGCCGAAACGAACGGAGAGTTGAGGGGGTAGGCGGCGGAGGTCGGGCTGATACCACCGGTTGGGGTACGACCGCGAAAGCCGACTACCGGCGAGGGAGGCTGGGGTTCCTCCCCGGGGAGGCCGCGAGGATCGATCAGCAATGCGGAGAGATGAGGGCGAAGACTGCTTCGAGTACGAGGTCGGGGTGGACATTGCGGTCGATGTCCGCCCGCAGATCGAGCAGCTCCTCCATCACCGCTCGGGCCGCCTCCTCATTCCGCCGGGCGGCTTCCCCTCCCTCTTCGAAGTCCGAAGCCCAGAGGGCGCGCCCGCGGTGGAGGAGGCGATCCAGGAAGGCTCGAACGAGCTCTCGGGCGTTTGTTTCGCCCGAGAGGTGCCCCGAAAGCCAGGAGCGCGGCTCTCGGTCGGCAAAAAAACCGGGCTCCGCCAGCTCGGCCAGCGCCCTGTCCAAGGATCCGTCCAGGGATCTCCCCTGGTTCTGCGGGGCGGCGTCCGTGGGAACCGGCCCCCGCGCCGAGTCAGACGGCGAACAAGGGGCAGGAAAGAGGATGCGGTGGCAGCGCGAGACGATCGTCGGGAGGAGGCCGCCGGATGATTCCGTGATGAGGATCATCAGCGTGGAGCCCGTCGGCTCCTCGAGCGTCTTCAACACGGCGTTGGCCGCGGGCAGCGACAGGCGGTCGGCCTCATCGATGATGGCCACGAGGAAGTCCTCCCGCCGCAGGTGGACTCTCTCCTCCAGATCGCGCACCTTCGAGATCTCCACCGTGCTCTTTCCTTCGTCCGGGCCGTAGAGGAAAACTCCTCCGTGGTTCCCGTGCTCGATGGCGAGGCACGAAGAGCAACCGCCGCAGGGAGCGCCGGACTTGCAGAAGATCGCCTTCGCCAACTCCCGTGCAAACCGGCGGCGGCTCGAGTCGGGGGGGCCGATGAATAGATAGGCGTGCGAAAGCCGCCCGCGGGAAAGCGCGCGAGCGAAAAACTGGCGGGGAAACGCTTCGGGCGGGAGCCCGCACGCGGCCAGAACCTCGCCGCCTCCTGCGCGGTCCGCCGGCGGCGTCATGAGCCCCCCTGCTTCCGGCCGCGCGAGCGGGTCAGGATCTTCCACCCCCGGTCGGGCAGGCGTCGCACGACACGGCGATGGACGGCCCCAGGCGTGCCGCGGCCGTCGATGACGGCGACTTTCTTGGGATACTGACCCGCCAAGAGGAGATAGCCGCGCCGGACCTGCTCCTGAAAATCGAATCCGCGCTTCTCCATGCGGTCACTCTTCGCCGTTCGACCAAAGGCGATCTCCGTCGGAACGTCCAGGATGAACGTCATGGTCGGCTTGAGCGAAGCCGCCAGCCGCCCGACCCGCATCACGACCGGCCAGCCCAGGCCGGCGGCCATCCCCTGGTAGGCGACGGACGACCAGAGGTAACGGTCGGAAATCACGATCGAGCCGGAATCGATTGCGGGACGGATTCTCCGCGCCACCAGCTCCGCACGGGCCGCGAGGAACAGGAACAGTTCCGTCTGGGTCTCGATGTCCCCCGTCGCCGGATCGAGCAGGATCTCGCGGACTTTTTCCCCGACGGCGGTTCCGCCGGGCTCGCGGACGGTCACGACTCGATATCCCTGGCGGCGTAGGCGTTCTGCCAGGAGGTTCACCTGGGTCGTTTTGCCGCTGCCGTCCGCACCCTCGAAGACGAGGAACATCATCGATCCTCGTCCGGGTGTGCAGAGGTCGGATGGGCGGTCTCCCGCACCGGTCGCGCGCGACCCGCCGGCTGCGAGCGCCCGGAACCGCGCTTTTCAAGCCGGACCAAGGCTCGTTCCGCCAGGTAGGAGCTCCGCACGTAGGGGCCGGAGAACGTGTCCTCGAAGCCAAGGGAGCGAGCCAGGGCGGCGTACCGTTCGAACCGGGCGGGTTCGACGAACTCGCTCACCGGGAGGAGAGGGCCACCCGGCGAGAGGTACTGCCCGATGGTCAAGAGCTGGACTCCGGCGGCCCGCAGGTCGCGGAAAACCGCGCCGACCTCCTCCGGAGTCTCCCCGAGCCCGACCATGAGTCCGCTCTTCACCGCCGGGCGCAGGGGGTGGGCCGCCGCGCACCGGAGGACCTCCAACGAACGGGGGTACTCGCTTCCGGGCCGGACCCGCCGGTAGAGCCTCGGAACGGTCTCGATGTTGTGGTTGAAGACTTCGGGGCGCGCCGCGAGCACCATGTCGAGGCTCTCCCGGTCGCCGCGGAAGTCGGATGTGAGGACCTCCACGATGGCCTCGGTTCGCTCGCGGATGGCCTCGACGACCCGCGCGAAGTGGCTCGCGCCGCCGTCCGGGAGGTCGTCCCGCGTCACCATCGTGACGACGACGTGGCGGAGCCCCATCCGGGCGACCGCTTCGGCCAACCGCTCGGGTTCATCGGGCGAGGGGGGGGCGGGCACGCCTCTGGTGACGGCGCAAAAGCGGCATCCCCGCGTGCAGGTATCTCCCAGGATGAGAAACGTGGCCGTCCCGCGCTCGTAACACTCCCCCCGATTTGGGCATCGGGCTTCCTCGCAGATGGTGTGGAGGCCGAGTTCTGTGAGGATCGAATCCACGACCGCTCCGCGGGCCGTCCGCGGGAGAGGACGGCGAAGCCACTGCGGAAGTTTCTGATGCTCGGTTCGGGCCGACATGGGGCCAATTTATAAGGAAAAGAACCCCGGGCGGCAATGAGGTGGGAACTCTCGATCGAAGCTCGAGCGAGCGCTCCAAGGAGAAAATAAAGGTAAACCACGGGGACACGGAGGCGCGGAGACAGGACGAAAGAGCGACACAGAAATCGGTTCTTCTCGCTCCGTACTCGGTCGGCCGCCGTCCCGAGCGAGGTCGGTCACTCGAAGCGTTCGCCGAGCGGTCCTCCGCGCCTCCGTGGTGAAATTCGGCGCTGTCGGACTATGCCGGGCTCCTCGGCGTCTTCCAGAACAGGATCCGATGCTCGGTGATGAGCTTTCGGAGGTTTCGGACCTTCGCCTCGGCCGCGGCGATTCCTTGCGACACCAGGTCCTCGAGCCCGCTGAAGTCGGACCAGCTCTTTGTGCCCACGGACGGATGGATGACGAGATCGGCACGCCCCAGCTCGATTTCGTTGAGCCTCTTCCCCGCGATCGACTCCATCCGGAGGAGAGCCTCGACTCCGAGATGGATCTCCCCCACCGGTTCGATCTCGGGAGTGATGTCGACGGCGATCACGATCGCGGGGGCGAAGTGTCGGCGCGTGGCGTCGACCGCGACCGGACCGACGATGCCCGCGTCGGCCAAGAGCATGCCGTCCCTCTCCACCGGCGGAAAGAAACCCGGGAGCGAACAGCTCGCCAGGACCGCCTGCCGAAGGGGCCCCTCGGTGAGCAGCACCTCTTTCCCGCTCCGGACGTCGATGGCGGGCACGGCAAAGGGGATCGAGCAGTCCGCGAAGGTTCGGTCCGGAATAAGGTCGCAGATGAGGTCGAGGAGCCGCTGCGAATGGAAGATCGCCGGCTTGCGCAGGAGGTTCGAGAAGATGTACCCCTTTCGGATGTTGCGCACCAGGTTCGCCAGGACATTCTGGCTCGTCCCTTCCGAGCGGAAGAGCACCTTCTTGAATATGTCGCCCCGGAACGATTCGCTGTTGAGGTAACCGAGCGCGCGGCGAGTGATCTCGTGCGCATCGGGGTGGAGCGCGTACGTGGCGCCGACGATGGCTCCGACGCTGGTCCCGATGATTCCATCGACCGGAACCCGCTCGCGTTCGAGCACCTGGAGGACTCCCAAGTGGGAGAGACCTCGCGCGCCGCCGCCCCCCAGGGCCACGCAGAGGTTCATCGCTCCGACTCCGTCGAGCCCGTGGAAACTGGCTCTCCGGCAGGTGCGGATCCTCCGCGCAAGTCCACGATGCGTTTCTCCTTGAGCTGGGTTTCCATCCCCAGGAGGTCGAGCAGGTCTTTGAGAGGAAGAATCTTCACCGTGTTGACGTTCACTTCGGTAACTTCGAAGAGGCGCGACTCGATCTCCTTGGCGACCCGGGCCCCATCGGAGCCGGCTTGCGCGCTGAGCGACAGGTTGAGGTGCAGCTCATCGAGGTCGTATGGATCGTCCCCGCGCTTCTTGATGACGAGTTGCCACTCCTCGACTCGCGGGTCTTTCTCCAGCTCATCCTTGATCAAATTGAGGTTGACCAGGGTGCCCTTCACCTTGGAAAGCTGGAAGCTGCGCAGGTTCGAGACTCGATCGAGCTGAGAAGCCAGGCGCGGCACGGTTCTCCCGCAGTGTTCGCACGTGCCGAGGGTCATCCCCCCCACCACGAGGTCTCCGGTTCGGTATCGGATCACGGCGCTTCCGCGGCCATCGAGGCAGGTGTAGACCAGTTCTCCAGTCTCCCCTTCGCCCTTCGTGCGCCCCGTCTCAGGATCGACGATCTCGATGATTTCCGCATCGGGATAGGTGTGGAAACCGGAGCGGTCTTCGCCGGTGCATTCGCTCCAGCATTTGCGCGCCTCGGTGAAGCCGAGCACGCTCACGACGCGCGGGCTCCGCGCCCCCATCGCGCCGAGGAGGTCCTTTACACGCCGGCGGTAGCCCGGAGAGATCTTGTCACCTCCCAGCGCCAGCCCTTTGATGCAAGAGAAGTCCATGCCGCGACCGTGCGCCTCGCGGAGCATGTGGTAGATATAGCCCGGGATCCCCGCCAGGTACGCCGGCTGGACTTTCTGGACCGCCTGCAGGATCCCGTCGGTCCCCATCACTTTCCCTCCGCCGGTGTTGAGCGTGAAGACCGTTCCGCCGATCCCCGCGTAGTAGACTTGCCAGAATGCGAGGTGAGGAGCGTACGGGAAGAGGTTGAGGAGCTTGTCCTCGGCGGGGTTCACTCCCCCCACGGCGAGGATGCGCCGTCCCACTTCCTCGAGGAGGCAGAGATCGTAGCGCGTGAGGAGGAACGCAGTGGGCAGCGCGGTCCGCCCGGTGGTGAAGAAGACCGACACGGGGCGGTACTCGCCGGCCAGCCTCTCCAGCACCGCTCGCTCGCCGGACCACAGGCGGTCGAAGAGGAGTGGCAGCTTGCGCGCGAGCGGCCAGTGCTCCCGGATGAGTTGGCGGTTCGGCACCAGGACGAGGTCGCGAGGGCGCTGAGGCTCCTCGCGCGTCGGCGCGATGTCGCTCTTGGAAGTGAAAGGGATCCGCTGAAGGTCATCGACGGAGCGGATGCTCCGAGGATCTACGCCGTGCTGGCGGAAATGACGCCGGTAAAAGGCGCTGAAGGGGACCAGTTGCTCCATCAAGAAGCGGCGGAGCTTGCGGCCCTGGGCGGCTCGGATCTCTTCCGCGCTTCTCTTGTCCCAGTTCGGGTCGAGATCCAGCTTCATGAGGAATGCCGCCTTCGGAGGGTGAATCGACGCAAAACGGAGAGTCAAGAGCCGACGGACGTGAGCATCCGTGGGGAGTATATAAGGGGCCCGAAACGCCGACAACGCGGGAGATTTCGAGGATTCTCGGCCCTTTTTGCCGCTTCTGCACGGGCCAGATATACTTCCCTGCCCGCCGTCAGGCTGGAGAAGCCGGCCCGAGTGTGCGGGCGAGGGATGTTTGGAGTCTCATGAGAAAGGTACTGTTCCTCGGCAACGCCATCGCTGTTCTCGGCGTTTACGTCTTCGCCTGCGGAGCGCTCAATCTCCCCGTCGACGGGGAGAACTGGAGCGAGCGGTTTCTCGGACACGTTTGGCGTCCCTTCTCCGAACTCACGCCTCTCTCCGTCTCCATCCTGGCGGGTGGAGCCGTTTTCTTCTTCTGCGCTGCTCTGGTGAAGCCGCTCACCATCCATGGCGAGCCTTTGAGATCCTTCCAGGTTCCCTGGTCGGAATTCTTGACCGCGGTGCTGGCCGTCATCAGCCTGTCCGTCGCTGTCACAATCACGCTGCTTTTTTCCCTCTACTCGAATTCGGCGCATCCCTTGACTCTCGGCGTCCTCTACGCGGCCGCCGCCGTGGAGGGGGTGATTGGCCTTGTGGTGGCGGTGGCACTGCTCTTCGTCCGCCGTTCCAACCTCGCCTATGTGCCGACGGCCGGGCTCCTGCTGGTTGGTGTGATGGTACTTGGTGCAGTCTACTGGCTGGGAATGGGCTCCCCTTCCTGAAATCGACTTCTGGTTCGCGTCTTGAATGGAGGCTCTCGTAAGCGAGCCGAACGGAGCGCAACGTCATGGAATTACGTTACTGCGAGAAGTGCGGCGACATCATCCAGCTCGAAGGGAAGGCGGATCCCGCCCATCCAACGGAACACTTCGTTTGTCCGCGCTGTCAGGGGGTTGCGGGAGAATCTAATCCCGCCGCTGGGACCGGGCAGCAGTCCGCTCCGGTTTCGCTCGAGAAAGTTCTCGACTCCACGTCGATGAACCTCTTTTCCTCGAACACGATCCTCATCAAGCGGAAGGAGCAGAAGGAGAAGGAAGAGGCCTTCCGTCAGAGCCGGTTGAAGCTGGCGGATGAGGTAGCGAGAGGAGGAGAGCAGAATTCGGCGCCGATACCCGAAGAGGACGATTCGGCGAGCGCTGCAGGGTCGTCGATCCCTTCGCGCAACGCTCGCAAGCTCCAGTTCCGCTGCCTTCATTGCCGGGCGGTCCTCATGGTTCGCCCCGTGGATAAAGCGAGCCGGATCATCTGCCCGAAGTGCAAGGAGAGTCTTTACATCGACCAGACGGGCATCGTCTCACGGCGGCCGGCGGGAGCCAAGGCCGCTCCGCCGGCAGGCACAGCGGTCGTGAAGCCGGGATCGGCACGGATGGCAGTGCAGGACGATTCGTCGCTCGTCGATCCCGCGGTAAGGGCCGCTGCCGCCGCGCCCTCGATCGAGCACGCTCCTGGGAAATCGTTCCGGCAACCGGTCGCTGCAGCCCCGGCAGCGCCTTCCAAGTCCTTCCGGGAGGCGGCCTCGGATTCCCCCGCGGCCCGGCCGAAGTCTTTCCGGACGCAGACTCAGGAGGGGGCTCCCCGCCCGATCGAGGCCACGAAGTCGGCGAGGAGCCCCGCGGTCTCTCCGCAACCGTCGAAGAGCTTCCGGCAGGCGGCGCCCCCGCCTCGCCAGCCCTCGTCGGCCGTACGGAAATCCTCCGCCGTGGCCGGCCATTCCGCGCCCTCTTCTCGGCAATTGGGCCTCGCCCTCACGGACGACTCGCTCCCGGCGGCCCACGGACCCTCGCAACCCACCACCGGCGCGGAAGTGAGGTTGCAGTGGGACAGCGCGGAGTCGGGAAGCTCGCCCCAGGCCGACGATCCGCTCGGCGCCTCGGACCTCGGCGGCCTCTCCTCCCTCGTGAAAGGAGCGGAACCCTTTTCCGTTCCTGAGGCACCGAAACAGCTCGCCGACCTCCCCATTCACCAATCCCGTGAGGCCGCCGCGGCGGGGTTAGTCGGGGACCTGACGGCGGAGGAAGACTTCTCCGCCGTCGCAGGCGAGAAAGAGAAGGTGGAGCATCGCCGCAAGGCCCCTGACGCCTTCAGGTCCGTGGACTGGGCGACGAGCAGCGCCATCCTTGTGCGAGCGGCGGTCTTCGCCATCCTGCTCGCGGCCCCATTCCTTGGGGCCGGATTCATCGTCACTCCGAAGGTCTCGGATGCCGAGGCTGCGGTCAACGACGCATCGCCTCTGGCGGTCTTCGAGAAGCTCGGCAAGGTCGTCCAGCAAGGGGTCGGCAGGCTCAGCCGGCACCTCGAGAGCTGGAGCGGCGTAGAGAAATAACAACGCCGGCCGTTCCGCGGACCCGGCGCGTTTGAACGCGGATGAAGCTCGCCCGACGGAGTCGAGACTGCAAGTCCGGATGGTCCTCGGGCGGCTTATATCCGCTCGCCAAGAGCACGGCAATAAGGCCGGCCGCGGCGGGCGGCCTCTCTACGATCAGGCCCACTACGCGGCGGCTTATCGCCGCTGAACGGTTCTCCTCGACGCCTGGAGGCACTCACCACGGAGTGCTTCGCCCCCACTCGGCCGGCGCGCCACGTCGGGGAATCCCCCCTTCAGGGAGCCTGCGTGGCGACTGAACGCGAAACCGTTTTCGGGCCGCCAGGCCCGAAGAAGGCTGCAGCTCCGGCCGCGCACGGCCCTCACCACGGAGTGCTTCGCCCCCACTCGGCCGGCGCGCCACGTCGGGGAATCCCCCCTTCAGGGAGCCTGCGTGGCGACTGAACGCGAAATCTGTAGCCCCAAGATCCGCTCAATCAGCGCGACGTAGCTAGTGAACTCTCGCCTCCCCTTGGCCGTCACCTGGTACGTCGTCCGCGGCCGGCGATTGACAAACTCCTTGCGGACCTGCACAAAGCAATTCTTCTCTAGTACGCGCATGTGGAGGTTGAGGTTCCCGTCGGAGAGCGCCAGCTCCTCCTTCAGCTCGGAGAACGTGGCCTCCCGCGCCGCGATCAGGTAGCTCATGATCGCCAGCCGGGAACGCTCATGGATAACCTGGTTCAGATCCTGGTACCGCGCAGCGGCGCTGGAGCGCGACATGCATCGACCCCTTCCATCACGATCCGTGAGACCCCCAGGAGGATGTGGAGGCCTCCGAAAGCGATCCCCATGGAGAGGTTCGGGCTCTCCCGGAGTAGAAAAAAGGACGCACTTCCCGCTATGAGAAAAGCCCAGGCGACGGCGCGGAACTCCCAGTCGAGGACGACCCCCGCTGAGAGGATTGCAACGCCGTAGCAAGCCATCCAGGCCCCGGGACAGAGATCCACCCGGCCGGCATCGAAGAAGGCGACGGTCAAGAGCGACGCCAGAATCGCTCCAGGGATCGCCCGCGCCACAACGAACTGGAGCTTGCGGCACCAGAAAGTCTCACCCAGGATCCTCGCCCGACGCGCCGTGGTGCCGACGCCGGCTGCGACGGCGACGATGAGAGTCAGACCCCACAGGGCAACAAAGCCGAACGGGTGCTCGGGCCCCAACTGCCACCAGGCTCCCCCCGTCGCAGCCGCGCCTGCCGAAAGCCCCGCGGCGATGATCCCCGCCGGGGCGATGTGAGCGTAGTTGGTCGAACGCTCAAGGATCGTCCGGATCGTCTCCAGGCTGTTCAGCGCCTCACGGCTGTCCATACGCACTCCCGTCGCGGGTACTCGTTTTTACAGAGTAATCTGCCCAGTCTTTTAGCCGTACTGTCCCGAGAGGTCAATGGCCCAGGTTCAATGGCCCAGCGTGGTCATTGGCCCAGAGGCGGAGTAGAGGCGACGCCTCACTGTGCGGCCTTCGCGGGCCCCATCGGTGGCCGGTCGCCGCTCATGCGGACGGCATTCTTTCCAGAGCGCTTGGCATCGAGACAGAGTCGATCGGCCAGGGTTACCAGCTCCTCCGCCTCGTCGCAGTCGGCGGGAAACGTCGCTCCGCCGATGCAGACTCCCAGCTCGGGCGTCCGCTCCTCGGTGGCGAACAGACGGCCGACGACCGTGCCGGACGCTCCGCCCCGCATCTCGGCCAGCGCGGCCTCCCCGACCGCCGACCGGATTCGCTCCGCGAGGGTATACGCCTCCGAGTTGCTCGTCTCGGGAAGCAGCACGGCGAATTCGTCTCCTCCAAAGCGGCAGACCGCGTCGGTTTCTCGAACGCTCGCGTCGAGGGTCCTGCCGACGCACCTCAACAGCGCGTCGCCCCGCACGTGGCCGAGGTCATCATTGACTCGCTTGAAGTCGTCGAGGTCAAGGATGAGGAGAGAAAGGATGCTCGAATACCTCCGTGCACGGTTGATCTCCGCCGCCAGTCGCTCGTTGAAGTAGCGGCGGTTGTAGACGCCGGTGACCTCGTCGACGTCGACATGGAGGAGCAGGCCTTGAAGCTCCGGACGGGCGATGAGCCGCGCGCCTCGAAGCTGGTCGCCTTTCTCGCAAAAGTAGTCGAGGGCCGCGACTCGAAAGCGAACCGGGCGCCCCAACCGCTCGCTCAACCGCCGCTTGTGCCGGAGGATCGCCCGCCAAATACCGGCCGCCTGGTCGGAAGGAAAGGACCGGTGGGTCAGGAACCGGAGCAGCTCGGCATGGAGGTCCTCCTCTGCGTGGCCCAGATTGCGTATGATCGCCCGGAGGTCTTCGGGAGAACTCAGGTGGCGGTCCTGGCCAAGGATGTCGACGAGGTCGATCCCCTGGTCTTCCAGCTCACGAAGCTCCCTCGAAAGGGTCATAGGGGCCGATTGTAGCGGCTCCGCCGGCGCCGGCATAAGGGCGTATACCAGGCGCCGCTCCGGCGGCCCAAGGCCGAGCGACGCGAGGTCAGGCGAGGCGAGCCTTGACGCTCGCGAATCCGGCCGAGAGTTGCGTGCCGGCCGCCGCGAGGGGTTCCTGCGCCGCGACCCACTCGACCCCGACGCGTGCCCAGAGACCGAGCGCGTCAGTGCGAGCACCGGATAGGCTCTGAGACCCGCTGGACGGAGCAGCGGAGAAAAAAAAGAAGCCGGGGACCCGATCGCTCAGTCCCCGGCTTTGCTCCCCAAACCCACTTCCCCGCCTAACTCCAACCCATCCGTCTCTCGACGGTGGGCGCTGCGCGCCCCTTCAGGGATCACAGCGCCTTGATATAGCTCAACATTTCCTGAACGGGATACGGCTTTTCGAAGAACTCGACCGCGCCCCGAGTGGAGACGGCATTCTTGAATTTTTTCGCCTCGTCGCCCAAGACCAGGATCGGGATGTCGATGTCCCGATCGTGGAGGAATTCGAACAGCTTGAGACTTCGCTCATCGAGCATCTCGGTATGAATGATGAGCAAGTTCATCCAGCGTTCGGAGAGAATCGATTTGCCCACGTCCGGAGTGAGCGCGATCTCCAGCTCGAACCGGTGGTGGTCGAGAAGATTCCGGATCTCGTAGGTGGTCTCTTTGGAGTTTCCGATTATCAGAATTCGCCCCCGCTCCATGATCACCTCGCGAAGTCCTCATCCGAAAAAGGGCAAGTCATTGGCGTGGATGGTATCGGCTGCCCCATGGGTTTTCTTCACCACGGAGAGGTCAGAGGTGAATGACCATTCCGTCCTCGGCGATGAGGACTTCCCCAGAGAAAAGCTGGCTGCAAGGTTCGATGAGGTCGTGGCCGTGGCACTCCGGATACAGGTGGAGGAGCACGACTTTGCGCGCCCCCGCCGCCGCGGCGATACGGCCGACTTCCGAAGGAACGAGGTGGCCGGGGTGCTTCTGTCCCTCGGGAAAGGAGCACTCGATGAGGAGCACGTCGGCGTTGCGGGCGGCATCGACCACCCCATCGCAGCGGTCCGTATCGCCGCTGTACGCGAACACTCCGTTTCCGCGCGTCGCAAACCGGTAGGCGACGCTCTCATCGCTGTGGATCACCGGATGGGCGGTGACTTCGAGAGGGCCTACCGGAAAGAATCCGCCCTCGGGAAGGTCTCCGATCTCCGACACTTCCACCCGCTCCCCGGGCTCGATCGCGGCTCCGTAGACTCCGGTCAGGTCGCGAAGGAGCTTCCTCAGCCCGCGGGGACCGAGCAGCCTGAGCCGGCGAGGGCGCTCCAGGTAGCGGGCGTTCTTAAGCGCGAAGAGGAGCGGGGCGATTTCTCCGGTGTGGTCCGGGTGATAGTGCGAGAAGACGACGTGCGTCAACTGTTCGAGGGGGATGCCGGCGTCGACCATTCGCTGCAGGGATCCTGCGCTGGGGTCCACGAGCATCGCGTCGGCTTCTTCCCCTCCCAGAAGGGCGACCCACCCGGGGCCCGAGCGCCCCCGCCACGGGACGCCCGTCCCGGATCCGAGAATCGTGATGGTCGCCATGATGGAATGTCAATGCGGCGGAGAAACCGGCGCGGGTCGCTTTCGCCAGGAGAGGACCAGAGTCCGGCCGCCATCGTGGTAGCGAAAGCTCTCCATGTACTCCTGGAGGATGATGAGCCCTCTCCCTCCCTCGGAGAGAAGCGCTCCGGTTTCGTTGAGGCTCGGGATCTTCAGCGATTCAAAGCCCGCTCCCTGATCGCGGATCACGAAATCCCAACCGTCGGCCATCTCGTAGACGCTGATGGCGACTCGCTTCGTCGTATCGCCCAGATGGCTGTGATCGACGGCGTTCTGGATCGACTCGTCCAGACACAATCGAAGGCGGAAGGCCTCGGTGGAGTCGAGGGTCCGCCGGGACGATAGGAGCGCCAAAACCTTGTTGATGGCGGTGTTCTTGGCGGCGAAGTCTCCCGGGAACTCGAGATCGCACAGTTCCTTGCCCCCCGCTTCATGCGGAGCCTTACTGACGGAGACTTCCATAACCTTCGACCGCTCCGTTCCACGAAGAGGATACGAGTTATCGGTCAACACTCGACTCCTCGAGCGCACCATCAGAATCGTCCCCGCAGCCCAACAAGTTGAGCGGGTACGAACGGGAGATCAGCTCTCCGGTCGCATTCCCGGCCCCTGGTCAACCTCCCTCGCAGGCCCGAAGTACTGCAAGAGGCGAACGAGAGTCGAGCGAAGGTCTTCGCGATTGACGATCTGATCGATGAACCCGTGTTCGAGGAGAAATTCCGAAGTCTGAAAGCCTTCCGGAATCTCGGATTTGATGGTCTGGCGTATGACGTTCGGGCCGGCGAAGCCGATGAGCGCGCGCGGCTCGGCCAGGATGACGTCACCGAGGGCTGCAAAGCTCGCCATCGCTCCTCCCATCGTCGGATTGGTCAAGATGGAGACGAAGAGTCCACCTTGGCGGTCCAGGCGAGCGAGCGCGGCGCTGGTCTTGGCCATCTGCATGAGCGAGAGAATCCCTTCATCCATCCGGGCACCACCGCCGGATCCTGATACGAAAATGAACGGGAGCTTCCACTCGACGGCCAGATCGATTCCGCGGCAGATCTTTTCTCCCACCACCGACCCCATGCTGCCCCGCAGGAACCGAGAATCGCTCGCGCCCAGCACGATCGGAATCGATTCCATTCGAGCGAGGCCTACGACGCAGGCATCTTTGAGCCCGGTACGCTTCTGGGCCGCGGCGAGACGGTCCCTATAGGGCTTCTGCGCCACGAAGCCGAGGGGGTCGAGCGGGGAGAGATCGTTGAAGCGCTCTTCGAAGCTCCCCGGATCAACCAGCATCTCGATGCGCTGCGCGCTGGAGATTTCGAAGTGGTAATTACAGTCCGGGCAGACGAAGAGTTTTTCAGCTACGCGAGGCTTGTAGATGAGCTTCGCGCAATCAGAGCACTGCATCCAGAGGTTGTCGGGCATGTCGCGCCGGCGGCGCGAGGCATCGAGCCGGCTGGCGTCGTTGTCGGAATCCCCGCCGGCTCCTGAAACCTTGTCCGAGGCGGTCGAGCCGCCGAATCCGCCGAGCCCTTCGCCGCTCTGCATGCGACCTTGGACGGTCATGACGAGCATCATATCCACGGGGGGGACCAAATCCACGACCTGGTGGGCCACTTGGTGGGTGGGGCGCCGAGGAATGAAGACAGAAAAAAAAGGGTAACCGTTCACAACCCGGGGTCAATCCATCGTGGATGAAGCTCGCCCGAGCGGAGCCTCGTCCGCCTCCCAGGCGCATCGCGGGCGGCTTATCCGATCGCCAAGAACGCGGCGATGAAGCCGACGGCGGCCACGGGCCATGCAGCGAAGGGAATTATCACGCGGCGGCTTATCGCCGCTGAACGGTTACAAAAAAAGGAAGCGATCCCGAAAGATCGCTTCCTTCCCTGGACTCCGGACGCCGGCGAAGTGCCGGGTGCGGACTCCAGCAACCGGGCGGTCGAACTTAATCGATCGCGCCGGAGGCGCTCGTGGCGGTACCGGTCGAGCTCTGACGGATCACGCCGCTCTGATCGACGAAGAAGAAGCGGTCGCCCGTCGTGCCCTTCGTGGTCGGGTCTGCCGTGCAGGACCACGTGTTGACCGCGCCGGCATACGTGAAGGTGTAGCCGGACTTCGCGCCAGCGCCGAGAACGTTATCAATGTAGTTCTCGGTCTGCAGGTTGGCCAAGTTTGTGGAGTAGGACTGGAAACGGGTCCGGTACTGCTCGTTGACCGTGGTCAGCGTGCGGAGGGAGCTGATCGCCGAGGCCTCGTTACCCGCCTTACGGGCGTTCAAGAGGCTGGGGATCGCAATCGCGGCGATAATCGCGATGATCGCGACGACGATCATCAGCTCGATCAGCGTGAATCCTTGATTCCTTTTCATGGCTACTGTGTTCCTCCAATCCTTCCTATAGGTTTCCGCTTGCCCGCCTCCCTACACAGGAAGCGCCGGAAGCGGTTCTCTCTTCGACGCGAGTTCCGAATCACACAAAATGCACGCACACAGGCGCGCGATCCACAGAGTCCCCTCGACCAAATTCTGCGCACGGTTGCGTGCGGGACTCGGTCCTCCTTTCGATCGCTGTCTCTGCTGGTTCAGCGCTGGAATGAGAGGCAAGCGGGGTGCCACGGTAGCCCTATATCGGCGGTAATTCATAAGTCGCTTCACTGCAATGGCCGCGACCGAGAATCGCGCCGCCGCCGAGGGGATTTATCGGACGATCACGCCGGAAAGAGGCGAGTCCGGTGGAGGGAAATTGTCAGAGTGACAATTCGCGTCGCCGCCCACTCCTACGTACAGCTCGTCATGAATCCCTTCCTGAAACTATCCGCGACGAGCTGTACTTTCAGGGGTGAGCAAGTCACCCCCTGTGCGCTCGCTTCGCTCGCTGACCCCCTGGGGGGGCCCTCTCGCCGGCTCCCTCACGCCCCCCCGGCGCGTACCGCACTGCCGGGCGAAAGATTTATCAACGAACTTCTGACGCGCGGTACCAAGCGGCGGAGGGTCAATTCGATCGGCTATCGGAGTCCGGCGCAGGGGAACAGAATCGAACCTCCTCGACGTTCAGCTCGATCCGTTCGTTGCCTCCCCAGCGGTTGAGCCGCGGACGAAACGCGAGGTCGATCGGCCGGCCTGTAGCCAGGAGTCTGCGGTAGCTTTCCCCGCGACCGAAAGCCACGGCCCGGTAGGCCGGACGCGAAGCCGGATGGCCGGTGGACCCTTCGCCAGCCGATGGAGCCAGGCCTCGCACGTAGAAGGTCAGATGGCGGCCATCCTGCCCCATGGGCCGCGGCTCGCCGGCGACTTTCAGCTCGCGGGTGGCGAGGAGCGGCGCGCGGTTTCCGGCGCCGTGGGGCTCGAGGCGCTCCAGCTCGCTGAGAAGGGGTTGATTCAGGTCGTTCAGGCTCACCTCGGCCTCGATGTCGAGCACCTTGAGCATCTCCGCGGGTGCGCTAAGAATCGCTTCCTGGAGGGAGTGGCGTAGCCCTTCCACGGAGTCCGCCGCGATCTCGACGCCGGCGGCATAGGCGTGGCCTCCGTAACCGATGAGATGCTGGCGGCACCTGCCGAGCGCCTCGCAGATATTCACGCCCGGGATCGAGCGGGCCGAGCCGCGGCCGGTTTTCCCGTTCAGCGCGATCAGGATCGTCGGGCGGTGGAACTCGTCGACCGCTCGCGCCGCCGCGATCCCCACGACGCCCGGATGCCAGCCGGCATCGGCCAGGACGATCGCCCGCGCCCTCGACAAGTCCACTTCGGCGAGCACTCGATCGCGCACCGTAGCGGTGATCCCCCGTTCGATCTCCTGGCGGCGACGGTTGGCGCTCTCCAGGTCGGCGATCAGGGTATCGGCCTCTACGCTGGAGCCGGTGGTCAAGAGCCGCAGACCACTCTCTGCCTGCCCCAGCCGCCCAACCGCATTGATGGCCGGCCCGATGCGAAAGGCCACATGCTCCGCGCGTAGCGCTTCCTCCTCGCCGCGCAGCGCGCGCTCGACGAGCCGGCGGATCCCCGGACGCCGCGACTCGGCCAGCGCGGCCAGCCCAAACTTTGCAAGGACCCGGTTCTCGCCGTGAAGCGGCACGACGTCCGAAATCGTCCCGAGTGCGACCAGCGCCAGCCCTTCGAGCATGAACTCGCGGAACTCCGGCGACAGCTTCCGGCTGCGAGAAAAGTTCTGCGAGATCGCCCAGATGAGCTTGTAAGCGACCCCCACTCCCGCCAGATGTGGGAAGGGATAACGGCTCGCCGGGTGATGCGGGTTGACCAAGGCTAGCGGACGCGGAAGGGGGTCACTCGGTGGATGGTGGTCGGACACGACGACGTCCACCCCGCGCGCTGACGCCAACTCGATCTCTTCTCCCGCCGAGGATCCGTTGTCGACGGTGATGATGAGCCGGATAGAGGCGTTGGCCAGTCGGTTCACCGCCGTTGCATTGAGTCCGTAGCCATCCTCGATGCGGTTGGGAATATAGGTCTGGACCTCGGTCCCGACTCTGCGGAAGAATTCCACGAAGAGAGCGGTGGAGCTGAGACCATCGACGTCGTAATCGCCGCAGATGGCGATCGGCTCGCCGTTGCGGACAGCCCGCACAATGCGCTCGACGGCGGGCTCCATGTCCGGAAGAAGGAAGGGATCGTGCAGGTCGGCGAGGCGCGGCGACAGGAAGCGCGCCGCTTCATCCGCGGTAGACACTCCGCGGTTAAGGAGGAGGCCCGCCAGGATAGGAGAAACATTCAGTTCCGTCGCCAACCGGTCGCGCACCGCCCGATCAACGACCGCGAAGCTCCACTTCTTCTCGACCACGCGGGGAGTTTAACGATCCGGGGATGGGTGTCAATGCGGAGGGTTGTATCGCTGCGACGGATCACCCACGCCTTTCTACATCGGCATCCGCGTCCGCATCTGAATCCGAATCCGCCGCCGCATTCCCATCCTTATCCCGATCTCGTCCCCCCGGCGAAGGGCCCATCCTCGCACGTTCGAAGGCCCGCTCCGCGTCGAGAGTCCGCCCGCTGCGCTGCGCGATCTTCGCCCTGTTGGACCAGTAGCCCGCGTTCTGCGGCTGGAGCCGGGTCGCTTCCACCGCTGCGGCGTGGCCGCGATCGATATCCCCCGTCTCCAAGAGGCAGAGGGCAAGGAGGTTCCAGCCCGCCGCAGTCCGCATGGGGGCACCATCGAGCCAGCGAATCGCTTCCCCTGCTCTTCCCGAGCGCAATAGAACCAGAGCAAGCGCTTCGTGTGCTACCGAGGTGGCTCCCCTGCACGTGATAGACCGCCGGTACGCACCCTCGGCAGCCTGGGGGTCCCCGCGACACTCTTCTGCCAGCCCCAGGTGGTACCAACCTTCTTCGTGGTACGGTTCGGCTTCGACCGAGCGGAACGCATCTTCACGGGCCGCATCGAGTTCGCCCGCGCTCATATGAATCCGGAAAAGGACTTGGTTCAACTTGAACGAAGGGTGCGGGCGATGCTCTCGTATCAGGGCCAGCGCCTCGCCGCCTCTCCCAAGGTCCTCCAGGAACCCCGCCGCGCGTACGACGGGATTGGCGTCTCCCCGGGCCGCGTCGATCGCACGCCGGTGGAGGTCGATCGCTCCGTCGATCCTCCCTTCGAGCCTCCGGACTTCGGCGAGGCCAAAAAGGCTCTCAAGGAGAAACGGCGGGCGCTCGAGGTCCTCCTCGAAGAGACGGCGGGCCTCATCGACCCTCCCACGCGACAGTGCGTGCATCCCGAGGTTCGCTTGCGCGGCCGGCGCATCCGGATACTCTTCGCGGACTCGGCCCCAAAGCGATTCGGAGTCGCGCCAGACCGTCGAGTATTCGGCCGTCAGGAACACGGCGACGCCGGCGGCGAGCGCGAGCGCTCCGCTCATCGCCGCTGGCGATCGAGAAACCGCCCGCCGGATGGAATGGGCCAGGGGCCATGCGAGCCCGAGAGTGGGCAGGTAGAGGTAGCGGTCCGCCGCGAGGATCTGATTCGGGACGATGCCGCTCACCGGTAGAAGGCAGAGGAGGAACCACGCCCCGCCGGCCCACACGATCCGCTCGCGCCGCCAACTCCGTGCCATGGAAACGAGGAGGGCGGCGAGGAGCGCGAGACCCGAGAGGCTCAGAGTCCATCCTTCCGCCGAGGAGAAGCGGCTCCGGTAGAGAGGGCTCAGATGGAAGGGGTAGAAGAGGCTCCGCGCGTAGATGGCCAGCGCGGCGAGCGGCCGCGAAGGATCGAACCGGCCCAGCGATGTGGAGGCGAGGATCTCGCCTTCCCCGCCTTGCCGAGCGGCCAGCGTCACGACGGAGAATATTGCCGATAGGGCGAGGAACGGCGCCATCTCTACGAGCGACCGCCTCCACGGGCGGCGCCGATGGAGATCGAGCGCCACGAGCACAAGGGGCAGAGGAACGACCTGGCTCTTTGAAAGGAGGGCGAGGAGGAACGCCCCGAGGCTGGCCGCGTAGAGAAGTCTGCCGCGGCACGCCCCCCATGGCGGCGACCCACTCGAGCCGTTTTCCGTCGCCACGTCCGTAGCCTGGATGCGCAGGAGGTGGATATGGACGGCGGCCAGTGCGAAGAAGCCCGAGAGGACATCCTTTCTCTCCGAGAGCCAGACGACCGACTCGCAGCGAGTCGGATGGAGGAGAAAAAGGCCCGCCGCGGCGCCCGCGACCCACTGCGAGCCGCTCAGAGACAGGACGATTCTCCAGGCGATGCATCCCGCCAGGAGATGGAGCGCCACGTTTGTCAGGAGGAAACCGCGCGCGTCGAGTCCCCAGACCGCGTGGTCGAGCATGTACGAGAACGTCTGGAGCGGGTTGTAGTTCACGAAGTGAAAGCGAGTGAACGCCTGGACGATCCGATCGACGCTCACGGCGCGGATGAGGCGGTCCTCCGTGATGTAATCCGGATCGTCCCAGTTCGTGAAGCCGTTCCGGAAGGAGGGGGCGAATGCCGCGATCGTCAGGAAGCCGAGGAGGAGACAAGGGGCGAGCTTTGCGGGCTTCATACGACCCCGGCGCACTCGGCGCGCTCGAGTTCCGTTCTGGTCACTGGCGCCTTCCGGCAATAGAAACGGAGCGTGTTCCCCGTAGGCAAGAAAAGACCGGCGAGTGACAGGAGAGCCGCCGGCGCGGCGAGGCAAGTGCCGAGGAGTGCGTGGAGCCAGGTGAGAGGCTCCCGCCGGAGGCGCCGCCCCGCCTCATTGCGCATGAAAGAGCGGTAAAGGCGGTTCTCATCGCCGGGGAGAAGATTGAGAAGGTTCTGAAGCGTCGTGAAGGGGCTGTACTCGAGCGAAAATCGACTCTCGGTCTCGATGCGAAAGCCCGAGCGATGGAGTAGATCTCTCAAGGTCGATCGGCGGAAGAACAGGAGGTGATGCGGATGGTCGAGGCAGAAGTTCCGCAGTCCGAGGAAGCGGAAGCCGGGCCCACCCGCATCCGGGACCTCCACCACGAGGAGGCCGTCGGGCCTCAGGAGCCTGTGCACCTCGGCGAGGTACGCGGCGGGCCGATCGACATGCTCGAGGACGTGGTAGAGGGCCGCCGCACGGAAGGACTCTCCATTCAAACGAAGAGCGTCCAGTTCTCCGTTCCAGATCCGTATGGCGCCGCCTTTGCGGCAGGCTGCCGGGGCCGTCCGGGAGAGCTGCGTGCCCACCGCTTCCCACCCGTGGCGTTCGAACGCTTCGAGGAGGAGACCACGGCCGCAACCGACATCGAGAAACGATCTCGCAGCGCACCCTCCGGCCGGCGGGAGTCGCTTCAGGATGTCTCGGGCCCGCCGATTCCGAAAGGCGCGCACGAGCCACTCGAAGGGGTGCAGGAAGCGGCGGCCGGTACCCTGCTCGTAATACTCGTCCTGGTAATAGGCGGCGCGCTCCGCCGGGGTCGGGAAATCCGCCAGGAAAGCAAGGCGGCAGCTTCGACATTCCAGGATTTCCGGGTCGCCCTTGAATCGCCTCGCCAGGTCGTCCCTTCCGCAGCTTGGACAGGTCTTGTTCCTCATAGGCTGGCTGCCGGATTTCCTCCAAAGTCCTGATAGAGAGAATTTCGAAAGAACGGAGTGCGATCTTCAGGCTCGGTTTCCCTTTCCTCGGAGTCCGTTAACGGAAGTTCGAAGGGGTCATGCTCTCCAGCCAGCGCATTGCGGTCGTACTCCCGGCCTACAACGCGGCCCGCACGCTCGAAAAAACGTACCGGGAGATCCCCCACGAGATCGTCGACGACGTGATCCTGGTGGATGATGCCAGTCGCGACGAGACGGTCGCGCGCGCCGAGGCCCTCGGCATTCGCCACGTCATTCGCCATCCGAAGAACCGCGGTTACGGCGGGAACCAAAAGACGTGCTACAAGAAGGCGCTGGAGCTGGGGGCCGACATCGCCGTGATGCTCCACCCCGACTACCAGTACAGCCCGCGACTTATCCCCGCCCTCTGCTGTGTGATCGCCAGTGGGCTCTACGACGTCGCTCTCGGCTCGAGGATCCTCGGCGTGGGGGCGCTCGCCGGGGGAATGCCGGTCTACAAGTTCGTCGCCAACCGAATCCTCACCGGTTTCCAGAACCTACTTATCGGGCACAAGCTGAGCGAGTACCACACGGGCTACCGGGCGTTCTCGCGGAAGGTCCTCGAGCGGCTGCCCCTCGAAGAGAACTCAGACGACTTCGCCTTCGACAACGAGATGCTGGTTCAGGCGGTCCTGTTCGGCTATCGCATTGCGGAGATCACATGCCCGACGCTCTACAGCCCGGAGTCCAGCTCGATCTCGCTCGGGCGAAGTATCCGCTACGGGCTTTCCGTCGTGAAGTCATCGATCGCTGCCCGCCTTCAACTCTGGAATCTAGCGCGGTTCGCTTTCCTCGATCCGAGCGGGAGGAAGATCGAGCCCGGGACCCCTGAGCGAAAGCTCTGCGAAGCGGAGCGCACGGCGGAAGGGGCGAGCGAGGTCGACCTCACGCGGTAGGTCCACCACCAAGGGGAATCGCGAGGGATACCCGGCGGATCCCGAACATCCGGCGCAGCCTGGCCGCGGTTTGCGAACCCTCGAACTCGGTGCCGCAGTCGAACGCCGGGTCAAGATGTCCCCCATGCAGCTTCGCGCCGAACTGCCCTTCTCAGCCTGGGTGGCCCATGTCTTCGACCACACGGCGAGCGACGCACCGTGGCGCTGGGCCGACGATGCGCCTTCACAACCTTTGGCTCACTCGCGGGACCCACCACGGAGTGCGTCGCCCCCACTGAGCCGTCCTGACGGGCCTTGGATCACCCTCTTTAGAGCCCGCCGGCGTCTGAGGCAAAGCGGAATGCTGGCTACGCAGACCGATTCCTCCCACCTTCCTTGGCAAGCTGGAGGCATCTACCACGGAGTGCGTCGCCCCCACTGAGCCGTCCTGACGGGCCTTGGATCG
>Ga0187893_10001051_pt1 | contig 68867 bp, 66 predicted proteins | sample MA1701074metaG_FD_139574 | JGI IMG/M metagenome (GOLD analysis project Ga0187893, IMG submission 139574) | White microbial mat communities from a basaltic lava cave in the Kipuka Kanohina Cave System on the Island of Hawaii, USA - MA170107-4 metaG ...
CTCAATCTCCTCAATCGACACGCCGTCCAAAACAAAGCCGCCGCCCTCCGCAGACACGCCGCCCGACCTTACGAAGCCTTGGCCCTTATCCGAAGCAAAGACGACTTTTGAAAGACCCTGCCGAGAACCCAAGCCGAGGTCTCGTTTCGGCGGACATTAGCTATTATGACAAGAGTGCCGTTGAGAGAACTTTCCCGGCCGAGGCCAAGCGGCGTCTCGACGTTGATATTCCCAGGCCAGTCGTCGAACCCTAGTACGGGTAACCATGCAGGTGAGATTGCTGGGGCTGCGGCCTTCAGTTGTCGCCGGAATGACAGTCTGGGGAATGGTACTCTTTGGAATCTGTTTTGCCTGGTCGCGAAGTTACGACAGTATTGTGACATGCCTTTTTGACCACGCTGCAAGCAGCCAGTGGTGTGTTTATCAAGGAGCGGTTTATCGAAACAGCGGGATCACGATCAGTCCACGACCGGCTTCACGATTTGAACGCTGGAATGAGATGTCTGATTCGACGCTCGGGTATTATGGAGTTCTTTACGTTCATCTCCACACGATCCTCCTCACGCTTATCATCGCTCCATTCGGCACGTGGTTGTGCGTAGCTGCCCATCAAAGACGCCTCCGCCGACGGCGAATCCGCGAGGGACGCTGCGTTCGCTGCGACTACGATCTCCGAGGAGGCGCCTCACCGCGCTGCCCGGAGTGCGGCCAAGAGACAAGTCGACGACGGACAGCCGCTGAGGAAGTCGATCGCGGAGTTTGAACGTATTTACAATGTCCCGACGTCTAGCCATCGACGACACTCGCGGGTTGCGAAAGTGCGGATGAATCCGACGAAACATGTGCGGCGGAGGGAGTCCGAGGTGGTTGGACATGATGGAAGCAATCAAACGCATTATCTACTATTGTTACCGTAGCATGATTCGGCCCTTGGGCCGAACTCGGCTAACGCGCCACGCTACTCTACATCGGATAAACCGCGCGCTCTCCGCCTTTGTCAGACCATCGTCGGAGGCGATGATCTTACGTGGTACTACCGATGTCCGGCGCGCCGGAACCTTCTTCGTCTTTGCAATTCGTAATTGGTAACTTGTAATTCGCTTCGCATGATCGGTCTTTTCCCCTCGCGCGACCGAGCGCCCGTCACGATTTAGACAATGGCTATTATTACAAGGCTGTGTCTGGCTGTCGCACAGAGGAGTCAATCGGTAAACCCGTTTACGGGGTTTCTCCGCGCAAGCGGGCATCAGGCCAGCCCTTTAGGGCTGGTTGTGGGAGACGAATTGAATTTCTGTAGCCCGCTTCAACGGGCTTCTCCCGAATCACTGCGAGATTGTCGGATGCGAAGAGGAGGAAAGCCCGTTGAAACGGGCTGTAATAAACGTTGGCGGCAGTGGACCAGCCGTAAACGGCCGGCCTGGAGCGTTGAGGCAAAGGCCGCTAAAGCGGCCTCCTTCGTCACCCATTGTAGTGCCACATTGTGACACTTCGGCAAAACCGTACTTCCAAAACGAACCCATTTGACAGATGCACTTTTCAACTTACAATCCCACTCAATGCCCAAATACTGCGTCATTATCCCGGCTGCGGGCAAAGCCGAGCGCTTCGGCGGATCGGAGAAAAAGACCTTCGCCAAGATCGACGGCCGACCCGTGTTCCTGCGGACACTGGAGCACTTCATCAGCCGCCCGGACGTGTGCCAGACGATCCTGGCCGTTGCTCCGGAAGACATGGCCGCCATGAAAACCACCTACGGGCCGAACCTGGGGTTCATGGGTGTCAAGCTCGTGGAAGGGGGGGCGAGACGCTGCGACACTGTCGCCGCTGCTTTGCCGGTCGTTTCCGAAGACGCCGAGTACATCGCCGTCCACGATGTCGCCCGGCCCTGTGTGTCGGTGGATATGATCGACGCCGTATTCTCCGAGGCCGTTAAGACCGGCGCCGCCATTCTGGCCGCTCCCATCGTGGGCACGATCAAGCGCGTGAGCGCCGCTAAGGTCATCGAGGAGACCGCCAGCCGGGAAGGCCTTTACGAGGCCCAGACCCCGCAGGTGTTCCGAAAGGACGTTTTGCTTGGGGCTTACCGCACTCTTGCCGACCACAAAGACGAGGAGATTACGGACGATGCCCAGCTTGTGGAGCTGTCCGGCCACGCCGTGTCCGTCGTCATTTCCGACGCCACCAACCTGAAAATCACAACCAAGGGGGACCTCACTTTGGCTCACGCCATCATCAAATCGCGTCCCGCCAAGGCCATCCCGCGGATGGGCGCTTTCGAAGAGGCCCAGTGGTAATTCTGTCCGCGGAAACCGCTTGACAAGGCACGCCGTGAGCTATCTAATCTCCCTCTGAAGCTGAGGAAATCATTCATACCAAGCCAAGGAGAGGCGATGCGAAAACAACGAATTGCAAAAATGTCAGCGGTGGCAGGGGGGCTGCTTTGGGTTTGCGTTCCCGCCTGTAATGTCGATCCGGCGTTCCCTCAGCAAAAGCCGCCGAAGCACGGGCCGACTGTGCTGGCCAAGCCTACAGGGCCGGGGATCTCACCCAGCGCCAATTTGGCAGTCGTGGAGCGGCAGGAGGTGGACCTTGTCGAGAACGTGTTGACCCACCGCAACCAGTACCACCAGGGTCTGCAGGAGCTGCGCGATTATTACCGTGAGCGCGGCTACGCTTTCAAGCAGTCCTGGGCGGATTTCGAGCTTGAGGGTTTGCAGAAGGTCAAAGCGTTCCGCTATATCGTGGATGCAGAGATTCCTGCGGATAATCTTCGCCCGACGGACCAGATACCCGAGGCCGACGCACTCTACGAGCAGGGTTTGGAATTGCTGCGGAAGGGCGGGCGCGGCATACCCATGTTTTACGCTGAAAAGACGATGATCGAGGCCGCCGGCATTTTCCAGCAGCTCATCGAGCGCTATCCCAGCAGCGACAAGATCGACGACGCCGCCTTTTTCCTGGGGGAAATCCACAAGGAATACCTGCCCGATCAGGAATTGATCGCCGTGAAGTGGTATGAGCGGGCCTGGACCTGGGATCCGCAGACGCCGCACGCGGCGCGGTTCCAGGCGGCCGTCGTGTATGACTATCGCCTTCACGACCGGGATCGAGCCTTGGAGCTGTACCAAAGCGTTTTGAAGAACGAGACGGCCGAACAGTCCAACGTGCGCTTCTCCACCCGGCGGATCAACCAGCTTACGTCCGAACGTCGCACGGATACCACCCAGGTGCTCTCGACGCCCTGAGCCGTTATCGGACTGGCCGGCGAGTTCTTGGTATGCGCCCAATAGGCGGCGCATAGGCGCTGCACCATCGCTGGGAGGGGAGCTTGCCCCGAATTTTCGCCTCCCTGAGCCTCGCCTGCATAGTCCTTTTCATTGCAACTGCAGGGCTCGCCATGATGGGCGGCGAGGCGAATGCCGACCGCCACATCCTGCTTGCCGTCATCGCTTTGCTTTGTTCTTGTTTCACGCAAGTCGTTGGTTTCACGTACTTTACGGTAACCGGCAAAGTGCTTGCACAGGCCGTTCATCTCGCAAAGCTCGATAATGCCTGCCTGGTGCAAGTCAAACTCCTTAAGAAATCCTTCACCCGCTGTGTGGGCCTGATCATTCTGGCCATTGTCCTAAGCGCGGCAACGGGGGGCGCCTCCTGGCGCACGAGCGGCGCAGCAACAGGACACACTCCCGCGGCGGTGGCGGCGATTTTCTTGCATCTTTCGGTTCTTTTGCGGCAATATCGTCTCATTTCTCGCAATGAAGGCGTTGTCGGAACAACGCTGCGATTGTACTCCGAGTGGCGGGTGCGGCGGCTTGAACCGGGCGTGAATCACGAGAGCAACATCCGAGAAGGTACAGCCGTCCCAACGGACACGGAGTTTTAACGGGGTTTTGGGCTGGTTTTTACATTGTATTTCTGTTTGCAATATTCTTATAGAATAATGTAATACTAGAACGATGTATATTGCAGGTTAATGGAACGAGTATGAAGAGAAAAGCGAAGCCATCACTGGCGGCCCAGCGGTGCGAAGGGTGTTTGGCGACTTTGACCATCGAGGAGAAAACTAAGACGCGTCTGGACAAAGTGTCCGGCAGCTTTGCACAAATTGTTAATTCGACGGCGAGGAAGGGCCGCTATTCGAAGCAAAAGTCAAGGAAACTCCTGACTTCGACGACGAATCAGAAGGATTTTGCCCGACTAAGCCTGGTGATCTCGGCCTCCGGACACCTTCAACGGCTCAAGCTAATGAACAAGCTGCTCGACGGACCGGCTACCTACCGAGCCTTGCAGCGAATGACCAAGTTGAAACCCGGGCCGCTCTATCATCATATCAATCAACTTCGGCTGGCGGCGTTACTGCTTCCCAAGCAGCGCGACCTATACGAGTTGACTCGCGCCGGTCGAAACGTCGTTTTGGGGATGCTTGTAATCATTCCGCTGATATCCGACCCAAGGCGAAGACCCTCCGGTTAACTCGCTAAATCAGCCCAGTGATTAGGTCTGAATGCGAGTTTTTGTAGAGATATTCAACGTCCTATAATGTATGTTATGTTGCGTTTCGGGTGGGGCGCTTCGTTCTCGTGCCGGGATCAACTGGACTGCGCTCGATGGCGGTCGCTTACGGCTGTCGGGTTCGGGGACGATTGGAGGCCGGCGGCGGCTGGCCGCCGGGAGTCGCGGCCGTGTCCTGCCTTAATTCCGCCAGGTCGATGCCCTGGAGTATTTCGATTTGGCTGCGTTGGGTATCGAAACGGTAGACGAGCATCTTGTCGGTGGCAGTGTCCATAATATACACAACTTCTTCATCGTTTCGGGTCAGGCTTCCGACGGTGACAATGTATCCGCCGCCCGAAACGGTCATGCCCTCGGCCAATACTTGGTTGGGACGAGAATAGAGAAGAACCACTCCGACCAAGAGTATGGTCGCGGTTGTCGAGAGCAGGCCGATGGCGAAGTTTCTTGAATCCATGTTTTTCAACTCATTCACTTAGCGAAATCCTTTTTCAGGTCCCGCGGCGCAGCCCGAGAAAGCTGCTTGGCAGGCGCCATTGCCGGGTACATCGCGTGGAGTTTATGAGCTGCGGGGTCGAGGACGTAAAGAACGTCATACGCTTGCGAGGCCGGTTTCGCCGTCACGCAAAGGAACTCTCCGCCGCGCCCGCCCGGCTGGGCATAGGCCCCAGGCAGCTCAAAACATGCGGCCAGAAGAGCGGCCAAGAGAGTCAGGTTGAGGATAACCAACAGAAAGATAGCAGACGGTCCGCGCTTCGATGGGATGCCGGATAACTCCGCGCTCATTTCGTCATCCTCCTAGTTCAAATGGGACCGTTTGGGGTTCATGAAGGCCGTTACACAGACAACTACGGCAATCCCCGCAGCAATAACCCAAGACAGGATGCCGCTGTCCCCCTCAGGAGGCTTGACGGGCTTTTGGGCCCAAGCCGGCGAAGCCAAGGCGGATAGCGCCACGCCCATAACGACGAGATTAAGCCACCGCACTTTCAAACGACGTCCGACGTTGATCGCCCGCAAGCGTTTCATTTGATAACCCCATCGACATCCAAGTCGATTTTCAACAATTATTATAGGCACAGGGCAGCGGGCTGACCATCGACCTGAACGTGCCGCCGGGGACCGTTACCGTGTCCCATTTCGGCGATCGTCCGCGGGCATGGGCGTGATACTGCGACGCGGCGACCCAGACGAAGGCATAACTCTCATTGCGAAAAACATGCACTTCCGAAGTAGGCTCCACCTTGGACATCCCTACAAGCCAATAAACGAACACCAGCACGGGCTCGAATCCATCGCCAAAAACGCCCTTCCAGCGGCTCAAGCCTTCCAAGTCATCACGCGTGACCCAGTTTTCCCAGAACCGCCGCCCACCCTTGGTTTCATAGGGGAACTTGCGTCCCTTCACGTCTACCAGCCAGGCCGGCCGGTCCGGTGGATAAACGAGAAAATCAAAAGACTTGACCCGCGTCCCGGCGAAAACCGCTCTTTTTTTTTCGTCCACCGGGACGTATGGCCAGCCGCGCGAGCGGACATAGTCTTCGAAGGCCGCTTCGTAATGGATGTATCGCCGGGCCATCGGCTCACCTCGTTCCTGCGGTCATGGCGTTTTCAGGGTCTGTACCGTCGCATGACGCCGTCCGCTGAAATCGTAAACGGAAAACTCCACGTCGGTCGTCCCTGTGGGATTCAACTCGGCTCCCGTCGGACGGTATTCGACACGGTAATACCCGTCGGAATCGGGACCGACTATCCTGAAACCGGGCCGCCCCGGTTTATCAACGTAAACCGGTGAGGCCGCACCGTCGAATCGTTGGAAACGCAGCACTCCGCTTTGCACATCGAGGTCGTCAGCAGGTCGGGCGATCTTCATAGCCACGGTTGCCTGGTAGATGATGAGTTCCATCACATCCTGGGCTACTTTCTGATCCAACCGGGCGCTTGGACTGTCCGCCTTCAACCAGCGGCCGCCGACCTTCATGTAATCGCGGCTGTCCTGCTGAAGATAAGCGGTCGCCGTTACCTTGAGCTTCTTGCCGACTCGTGCCTCATCCGCGGTGGCGCTGAATCGAAAGTGCCCTTTCTCGTCCGCCTCGGCCTCGATTCGCTCATCCCCTATCATGGCGACACAGTAATCGGCTACGCCTCTTGGACTAATGAACCCCCCGAGCCAGTCGGTCAAGACGAAGTCGAAGACGACCTGCTCCCCGACGTGCGCCGATTGTTTGGGGGCCATGGACCAGTGTTGTTGCGGCGGCCGCGGACCGGTGCTGGTCGCCAGGGATGCCGACACGCACCCGCCCAGCGAGAATGCGAGAAATATTACGGAAGCTTTGGGAATTGTCTGGCGCCTCCATGCGCTTGTCATCAGGCCGATTTCCTCTTGCGATTAGGGACTTTTGTGGACCCATTGCCCCCCGCCGGCTCGAGCTTGCGGCCGGTCTTTTGAAGGTAATACTCGTCGATTTGCTTTGGGTGCGTGAAGAGGTTTTCGTAGTCGTAGGTCCCGCCCGCATAGTCGCACTCGCCGGGTTCGTATTCGCGGCAGATTTCCGGGCGGGTGTCATAAATCCCACATCGGTTATCCACACCCAGGTTCTTGCAGCGGGTTTGAAATTGGACGTACCAATCACCCTCTTCGACGAACACGCTGATCCCCTGATGCATCAGATACCAGCGGATGTCGTCGTAATCCCGGGCGGTGGTGGGCTTGTCCAGCGGCAAGGCGATGTATCGGCAGCAAGCGGCCAGACAGTGCTCGCACAGCAATGAACCCATAGGTAATCCTCTTCGGGCCGGGCTATTCCCGCCCAAACTGTAACCAAACTATATGAATCAAGATAATGGGTCAACGATGCGCGAGCCACGCAAGCTTCGACCATGCGACGCGGTTACGATAGCGGCATGAGAATCATCGGCGGTAGGTGGCGGTCGCGGCGGCTAATCAGGCCCGTGACGGATGCCACGCGGCCCATGCCCGACCGCGTCAAGCAGACCATCTTTGACATGCTGGGATCGCGCTACGACACGCCCGGATCGTTGCCGCCGCTGGCGGTCGCCGACGTTTTCGCCGGCGGAGGCTCGATGGGCCTGGAGGCGCTGTCGCGTGGGGCGGCGTCTTGCGACTTCTTCGAGCGGGATCGCGACGCCCTCGAAGCCCTGCGCAGCAACATAGCGGCGTTGGACGCGGGGCCGGAGTCACGCATCGTCGCCGGAGACGCCTGGCGGGAACCCATGACGACGGCGGAGGGACGGCCATTCGCCCTGATCTTCCTCGACCCTCCATACAGGGATTGCGAGGATACTTCTGAGCGCGGCGAAGTTCGTCGGTTATTGGGCAGGCACGCGCTCCTTAACGGTCGCGGTACTGATCATCCGGAGGCCCCCGCCGCCGAACGACTCGTGGTCCTTCATCATCCCGCCGGTATACAATTCACGCTAGCCGAGAATGACCGTTGGCGCGTTGTGGAGGAAAGGCGGATCGGTTCCAATGCGGTGACTTTTTTTGCATCATGAACCCGAAAGCTCACACAGCCGGCCAGGCCGCCCTTGAGATCATTAAGAAACTTCGCAGCGGCGGGCATGTCGCGCTGCTGGCCGGGGGCTGCGTGCGAGACATGCTTTTGGACCGGTCGCCCAAGGATTTCGACGTGGCGACCGATGCGAAACCGGATCGCGTGCAGGAGCTGTTTTCGCGGACGAGGCTTGTAGGGGCGAGATTCGGGGTCGTGCTCGTTCACAAATCGGGTTTCGATATTGAAGTCGCCACCTTCCGGTCCGATGGGCCCTATTCCGACGGCAGGCATCCCGACGCGGTTCGCTTCGGCACCGAAATCGAGGACGCCCGGCGGCGAGATTTCACCATCAACGGGCTTTTCTTCGATCCGATCGACGATCGCGTGATCGATCACGTCGGGGGACGGGAGGACCTGAAAGTAGGCATCATTCGGACGATCGGGGAACCGGATCATCGGTTTGCGGAAGACCACCTGCGCATGCTTCGGGCCATTCGGCTGGCGGCGCGCCTGGGCTTCACCATTGACGCCGGAACCGCTATCGCCATCGAGCGCCATGCGCCTCATTTAAGGGCCATCAGCCCGGAGCGCATCTGGCAGGAATTGGAGGAAATCATCACCGGGCCAACCAGGATGGTAGGCTGGTCTCGACTCGTTGAGCTGGGGTTGTGCGACCATCTCGTGGGCGGTGTTGCGTTCGACCGTCGCACGGATTCCGCGATCCGGCATCGGTTATCCGCTTTTGAGGCCTCGTCGATCGACGCTTCGCTTGGTTTGGCCATTTTGCTTTGCGACGGAACGTCTAATAGTGCGGAAGCCTTCTGTCGCGCGCTGCGATTGAGCAATCGTCTGACGGACGCGGTCGTTTGGCTCGTCTCTTGGCTACCGATGCTACGCAACGAGTCCTGCCTTGAGCTTGCCGATTTGAAGACTTTGATGGCCGAGCAGGAGTGGCCGCAACTTCTTGAGCTCCTTCGGGTCAAGCTGATCTCGGACGGTGCGGACCTGTCGTCCTACGAATCCGTTCAGCGTCGTGCGAAGGCCATCGATCCCCGTGATGTCGCCCCCCCCCCGCTTTTTTCCGGGGACGACCTAACGGCGCTGGGCATGCCCCCCGGACCGCGATTCGGCGAGATACTCAAGACGGTCTTCCGAGCGCAGCTAAACGAGAACATCAAGACCAAGGCTGAGGCGCGGGAGCTTGCGGAAAACCTGATGAAGGAAGGCTGACGAAGGGAGGCGGAAGCAAATCGAGGCAAGCTGGTGCTACGTATTCCCTTCGTGTCCGGCCATGGCGTCGATCCGCTGTTCGACGCCGTCGATCTGCGTAATACGCACACCGAAGTTCTCGCCTGACTTGACCGTTTCTCCGCGGCCAATGGCGTGATTGGCGACGTAAAGAACGAGTTCGGCGTCTGCCGGGACGTCGAACTCGACAATCGTCCCCACGCTGATGCCTAGAATAGCCTCGATGTTCATCTCCCGTTCGGCCAGTGTCGCGGTAACGGGGACAGACAGGCCGAGAATGCGGACAAGCTCCGGATCACGAGGCTTGCCGTTCGTGTGCGCCATGACGCCGCGCTGCGGTCGCTGAGCGGCGACAGCGGTGCGATTGGAACTCGAACCGGGTAGCGCGGTGTCTGACAACACAGTATCGGCCATGGTCTGTGACATCGACAAATCAAACCTTCGCGCGATCACGCGCAGGGATTCTCCCTTACTCTCACTATCGGATATCGTTGTAAAGAAAACGAGGGTTTGGCCGGCCCAGCGCCCCAGTTATTCCCACCTGCGGACTACAATACAGGCATTGTGCCCGCCAAAGCCGAAAGAATTGCTCATTCCCACGCGGATTTTGCGATCCTTAGCAACTTTGGGACAGTAATCCAGATCGCAGCCCTCGCCGGGGTGATCCAGATTGATCGTCGGAGGGACGACGGAGTTTTTCGCGGCAAGCACGGTTGCGATAATTTCCAATCCGCCGCTGGCGCCAAGCGAATGCCCGATGGCGCTCTTTGTGCTGCTCACCACGAGCTTCTTAGCCCAATCACCAAAGACGCGCTTAATGGCGATGGTTTCCGCAACGTCACCCAACGGCGTAGAGGTGCCGTGGGCGTTGATGTAGTCCACCTCGTCGCGGGAGATCTTCGCATCCTTTATCGCCAGGCTCATGGCCGCGGCAGCGCCTTCGCCACTCTCCGAAGGCTGCGTGATATGATCGGCGTCCGACGTGGAGGCAAAGCCGATGACTTCGGCAAGGATCGGGGCACCCCGGCGCTTGGCATGCTCCAATTCCTCGAAAACGACTGCGCCCGCTCCTTCGGCCAGTACGAATCCGTCTCTGTCACGATCGAAAGGTCGGCTGGCGCGAGACGGATCGTCATTGCGCGTGCTCAAGGCCTTCATTGAGGCGAATGCCGCCAGAGCCAACGGCGTCACCGCCGCTTCCGAACCGCCCGTAAAGGCAACCTCGGCCTCGCCCCAGCGGATTTGCCGCATGGCCTCGCCCATGGCGTTGGTGGCGGAGGCGCAAGCGCTGCTCACCGCGATGCTGTTTCCCTTAGCCCCGTAGGCAATCGAGATGTTGCCGCTCGCGGCGTTGACCATCAGTTTCGGGATTGTGAAAGCGGAGACCTTGCTGGGCCCCTTGGTGGTCAGGCGAGTAAATTGCTGTTCCAGTTCGTTCAACCCGCCGATGCCGGAGCCGAAGATGACCGCCAGTCGCCCGGGATCCTCTTTGGAGATTTCCAGACCCGACATGCGGACGGCTTCATCGCACGCGGTCAGGGCGAATTGAGCGTAGCGGTCGAGGCGCTTGATGACCCGTTTATCGAGGGTTTTTTCGGGATCATAGGAGGCGGCTTCGCCAGCGAAGCGGACGTCGAACTGCGAGGCATCGAAAAGCGATATCGGAGTGATGCCGCTGCGCCCTTCGATCAGCCCGTCCCAATAGGGATCGACGGTGACACCGAACGGCGTGACCGCGCCCATGCCTGTTATCACGACTCGGCGATCCGCCATGGTTTCCGCCGCAGGGCTAGGACTTGACGGTGAGGTGTTTGAGGATGTAGTCGATCGCCTCACCGACCGTCTTAAGCTTCTCCGCCTCTTCATCCGGGATCGTCAGGTCGAATTCGTCCTCCAACTCCATCACCAGCTCCACGGTGTCGAGGGAATCCGCGTTCAGATCGTTTACGAATGAGGTGTTACGGGTAATCTCACCCTTGTCCACACTCATCTGCTCGCTGACGATTTGTATGACCTTCGCTTCAACTTCAGCCGAAGTAGACACTGCTTAGTCCTCCCGATCCGATCTTCCACTATACGTTCGACCCAACGGTCCGCCGCGTACAACGCCCGCGATGCTAGTCGCCGGCCCTTCGTTTCGCAACCCGGCGTCCCTTGTACCCGCAGGGATGCCGCCCGGACGCCTTACATGTGCATCCCGCCGTCCACCACGAGCACCTGACCTGTGATATAGGAGGCTTTCTCGCTCGCCAGGAACGCGACGACTTCGGCGACTTCATCCACCTCGCCGAACCGCCCCAAGGGGACGAGCTGAACAGCGGATTCCTTGATCTTGTCGGGAAGCGACGACGTCATGTCCGTGGTAATGAAGCCCGGGGCCACCACATTACAGGTGATCTTGCGCTTCCCCAGCTCCTTGGCCACGGTCTTGGAGAAGCCGACCAAGGCGGCCTTGCTGGCCGCGTAGTTTGCCTGTCCGGCGTTTCCCATCAACCCGGAGATACTCCCAATGTTGACGATCCTACCGTAGCGCTGCCGCACCATGAGCCGGCTCACCGCACGGGTAAGCCAAAAGGCCGATCGCAAATTCGTGGTGAGAACGTCCTCGAATTGCTCATCGTCCATGTTCATGAGCAGCCCGTCGCGAGTGATGCCGGCGTTGTTCACCAGGATGTCGATTCGATTGTATTTGCCGCCGACCGCGTCCACGAGGGCGTCAACGGCCTTCCCATCGGTGACGTCCAGGGCTTGCGGATCGATCACCCCGCTCAGTTCGCGTTTTTGCGCCTCGGAGGCAAGTTCATCCAGCGCCGATTTGTCGCGAGCGCATGCCACGACCGTCGCGCCATGCTTGGCCAGAGCCAGGCAAATCGCTCGTCCGATTCCCCTGCTGCCGCCGGTTACGAGTGCGATTCGGTCTTTCATTAACGCGTCCATTTGAATCACTTTCAACCCGGTCGTGGCGTCGCCAGAGCCGCGTCCATCGATTCGGCGGTGCTGATGTTGGTGCAGGGGAAGGTACGGTTAATTTTTCGCAAAAGCCCCGTCAGCACTCGGCCCGGGCCGATCTCGATGAATTGCTTCACGCCGTCCTCGATCATTCGCTCAACGCATCGCTGCCAATACACCGGATGCGTAACCTGTCGCCGGAGTGAATCACGAATGGATGCGGGGTCACGATGATATTGGGCATCAACATTGGAGATTACATGTCTTTGAGGCGTAGTAAAGTGCGTCTGCTCGAGAACGGGGACAAGCCCATTGGCCGCCGATTGCATGAGCGGCGTATGAAAAGCTCCGGCAACCGCTAGCGGCACAGCCCGACACTGAAACTCCGTGGCCAGTTCCACGGCTCTCTGACATGCCGATCGGCTGCCGGCAATGACGATTTGGCCGGGACAGTTAAAGTTTGCCGGGGCCAATACCTCGCCCTCCCGTGCACGCTCACACAAAGCCTTCGCCGTTGTTTCGTCTGCTCCCACCAGTGAAACCATGCCGCTGGGCGAGGCCATCGCCGCCTGCTGCATCAACTCGCCGCGCCGGTGAACAAGTCGCAGGGCGTCTTCGAAAGCCATCGCGCCCGATGCATACAAGGCCGTATATTCACCCAGGCTCAATCCACCGGCGTGAGTGAGCGTCTCGTGCGAGGCCCCAGCCTCGAGCCATGCAGCCCATATCGCGGCGCTGGTGACGAATATCGCGGGTTGCTGCAGATCGGTTCGCTCAAGCTCGCTAGCCGGGCCCTCGAAGCAAAGGCGGGCTACGTCGAAACCCAGCACCTTTCCGGCGCGATCGAACAGCGCTTTGGCCGCGCCGCTGGCCTCAACCACATCTCGGCCCATACCGATGCTTTGTGCGCCTTGCCCCGGAAACAGGACCGCAATGCTCATGCCTAACTCACCGTTTACAATGCCAAAGACCCGATGCTGTTGAAAAACCTAGAGTCGCACCATCATGCAGCCCCAAGTCAGACCGGCTCCGATCGCCAGCAACAGAATCACGTCGCCGGAGACGAGCGTGCCGTCGCGCCGCGCCTCGTCCAATGCGAGGGGAATCGACGCTGCAGACGTATTACCGTATCGCGTGATGTTCACCGCAACTTTTTCCGGCGGCAGCCCCATCTTTTCCCGTACCGATTCGATGATCCGCAGGTTGGACTGATGGGGGATGACCAGCTTGATGTCATCGGGGGTCAGCCCGGTGGCCAGGAGCGCGCGATCGATGAGTTCCTGCATTTTGATGACCGCAAACTTGTAGACGTCGCGGCCTTTCATTTTCATGAAGTGCAATCGTTCGGCCACGGTCGTCGTTGACGCGGGCAAGAGCGATCCACCCGCCGGCACCCAAATCTGCTTAGACTTCGTGCCGTCGCACCCCATTTCACAATGCAGTATTGCCTGATCGGGGTTTTTCGACCGGCTGATGATTGCCGCGCCAGCCCCATCCCCCAGAATTACACACGTCGTCCGATCCTGCGGATCGATGTAACGCGTCAGCGTTTCGGCCCCGATGATGAGTGCGTGTTCATACAAACCCGACCCCAGCAGTCCCGCGCCCACCGTAGCGGCATAGATGAAACCAGCGCAAGCCCCCCCCACGTCGAAGGCCGGCGGCAACCGGCCGCCAAGTTTTTCCTGCACGAAGGTGGCAGTAGCTGGAAACGGACAATCGCCCGTGGCCGTGGCGCAAACGATCACGTCGATATCGTCCGCACTCATTCCGGCGTCATCAAGGGCCCTTTTGGCGGCCTCGACCGCCATCGTCGAAGTAGATTCGGACGGCGACGCTTTTCGGCGCTCATGAATCCCTGTGCGAGATACAATCCATTCGTCGGTGGTATCGAGGTAGTTGATGAAATGTTGGTTGGGTACGACTTCGGCGGGCACATACGCTCCCGTGCCCGCGATACGGATCGGCAGCCCTAATGCCATGGCATACAGTCCTTTGGAGAGCTAGGTGAGCCGAGCCGCTATGGCCTCGCTTAAGCCCTGCTCGACAAACCGCCGGGCCGCCTTCACCGCATTGCACACCGCGAACTCATTGCTGCGCCCGTGGCAGATAATGCAAACGCCGTTAAGACCCAGCAACGGTGCGCCTCCGTAACGGCTGTAGTCGTGTCTTTGCCAGACGCGGTCCAACGCCGACGTGAACTTGCTGCGGAGCTCGGGGGCCTCGTCATCAAATTCCCGTGCGATCGTACGAAACAGGCCTTCCGCAAGCCCTTCCACAAATTTCAGAATGATATTGCCCACAAAACCGTCGCAAACGGCCACGTCGCACTTGTTCTCAAACAAATCGCGCCCTTCCGCGTTGCCGACGAAATGGATGGAGGAATCGGCTTTGATGAGGTCGAAAGTCTGTTTGACCAATCCGGTTCCCTTGCCGCTTTCCTCGCCGATGGACATCACCGCGACGCGAGGCTCTTTGATTCCCAAGACGCGCTGAGCATACAACGTCGCCATGATCGCGTACTCGTACAGGTGTCGAGGCTTAGCCTGAATATTCGCCCCGACATCGCATAGCACGAACGGACCGTGGAACGACGGGATGGTCACGGCAATGCCCGGACGCGACACGCAGGGCAGCGGTTTCATCTTGAGTTGACACACGGCGGCGCATGCCCCGGTGTTTCCGGCGCTGAGCACGGCGTCAACCTCCTTTGACGCGGCCAGTTCAGCCATGCGAATCAAGGAGGAATCTTTTTTCGTTTTGACCGCCTCGACGGGCGGCTCGTCCATGCCCACGACCTGCGAGGCATGCACGATGCGGATGCGCGATTTGGCTTTTTCAGGCGCGGCCGATGACAGTTCCTGGTGAATCACTCGTTCGTCGCCGACGAACACCAATTCGAGGTCGGACTCGTCGGATAAGGCTTGAATCGCTCCGCGCACAATCGCCCCGGGAGCATGGTCACCCCCCATCGCGTCGACCGCCACCCGGATCCCCATCAGCCTTCCTTTTCGCCGACCTGCAACAGTACCTTGTCACTTACGTAGCCGCATACGCCGCACGCGGCATGAGGCCGCTTCGGCTTGCCACACTTTGGACACGCGGCCAGATTCTGCGGATGCAACGCATGGTGCGCTCGCCGAGTCCGAGTGCGGGTTTTTGACATTTTTTTAACTGGAAGCATATTTTTCCGCCTTCACCTTTGAGTTATCTTCAGTTCAGAAGCATGTTACGACCCAGCGATTCGCAGGACCGCAAGCGGGAATAAACTAGAGTCAAGAGACAGAAGTGTCAAGTTGAAATGTACCACCGCGCTGTGCCGATGGAAGGCGCCTCAACGTTGTCCTTTCATCGTTTGATCGCCAAGAAGTTGTCAAAAGTCCCCGCGGATGGACAGTGTTTGGCCAATGTGCAACCAGGACAATTCGGCTTTCGGGCGAAGCACACCCGGCGGCCGTGCCAGATCAAAGAGTAGCCGAGAATGGTCCATTCGGCTTGGGGAAAGAGTTGGATCAGGTCGCGCTCAATTTTCACAGCGTCCTTGTCGTTCTTGCTCGACCATGTGAGTCCCAGTCGCGTGGCCAGCCGGCCGACATGCGTATCCACGACGATACCCTCATTTTTTCCGAAGGCCGTCCCCAGAACGACGTTGGCCGTCTTCCGCGCTACTCCCGGAAGCGTCACGAGCTGTTCCATCGTGTGGGGTACTTTGCCATCGAATTCTTCGACGATCTTTTTGCAGGCCCCTTGAATACTCTTGGCTTTCTGCCGGAAAAAGCCCGTGGGGTGGATGAGCCGCTCGACTACTTCAGGCGGCGCTGAGGCGATATCACGAGCCGTCGGATAACGTTGAAACAAGATCGGTGTGACCTTGTTCACGGTCACATCGGTCGATTGAGCTGAGAGGATCGTGGCGATCAGCAATTGCAGTGGGTCGCCGTGAACGAGCGCGCACGTCGCTTCAGGATAGAGCTTGTGTAACCCGGCCAGGATTTTTCGCGAGCGCTTTTTCTTATCCGCAAGGGACTCCTGGGCTTGGGTTGTTGTCTTTTTGATTCTTCTCTTTTTCATCGATCTAATTGTCGAGTGTCGATTTGTTGGAGGGAATCACGATGGTCAGCCAGCAATCTCCGGTTCTACCCACCTCACAAAACCGTCCGCGAATACGTCTTTCTTCCAGATGGGGACGTCTTTTTTGAGCCCGTCTATTAGCCACCGACACGCCACGAATGCCTCCGCCCGATGCTCACACGCTACCGCAATCATCACGGAGACCTCGCCCACCGGGACCGATCCTAGTCGATGGACCATGGCGATTTTCCCAGCGCCGTGGCGTTCGATGGCCTCATCGGCCAAGCGATGAAGTTGTGCCCTGGCCATGGATTCATAGGCTTCATAATCCAAGCGCATAAGTGCGCCGTGTTCCAAGTCAGACTCGACACGCGTCGAGCCCTCGAAGATGACGATTCCGCCCATCGACGGATCACCGGTAACAAAGTCACGGACTCGCGCCGCGGAGATTGCCTCATGGATCAATTCGATCCAGACGTTTTCCATCGCTCATCCGCCTGATACTGGCGGGATTACCGCCAATACGTCGTCCGCGCGTAGGATTTCGGTATCGACGACGAACTCTTGATTGACGGCGAGCCGCATCGTCGCCAGTCCCTTGCCGAGTTGCGGGAACCTCTTCGTCAGTTCACGTCTAGCCTCATTAACCGTCGCGCCTTCACGAAGATCGAGCGCAGACGAGTCCGTTTTCGCAAAGTCTTTGGCCGGACCCAAGAATAGCACGCGAACCGCGATCATCACAAAGATATGCCGAGCTTCACCGACATCTCCATTCCGTTCCCAACCGGCAGGTGTGAGGAGCAAAAGTCCGGTCGCCGACGGATCCAAGCGAGAAAGTCGGTGAGCTGGTTAGCGTGGGTAAGCGTGTTGTCCGTCAGTACAGCCGCCCGATCGGCGAGCTTATCCGCGACAAGCTCCACGTAGAGCCTACAGTTTTCCTTGTCCGCGTCATTCAGCACGAAGTCAATCGGGCCTTGGATCGTCGGCAAAACGTCCGTCGCCGACCCCGTTCGCAGATCGATGAAGTCCAACAAACCTGCCGACTCAAAGGCCGTTCGGGCCGATTCCGTCTTCCGTGACTCGCGATCGATAGTAATAAGTCGCCCGCCGTTTTCCGCCAGCGCCGAGGCGATCCAGAGCCCGCTGTAACCATAGCTCGTACCTATCTCGACCGCCCGTCTTGATCTGTTGGCGAGGATCAAGGCATGGACAAAAGCACCGGCCTCGCGCGGCAAGGGGTTGGCGTCCGTCGCTGTGGCCATGAACCGTTCGAGCCGATCAATGCATTCGCGGACGCGCGGGGTCATCGCAGGAACGACTTCCCCAGCAATCGCCGGATCATGGCGATCTGCCCCGCATGGAAGGCTTCATGGCGATTGCAATGAGCGACGACGCCGCGTTTGTCGCGGTAATGTGGATGCGGCTTGCCATCCCCGCCAAAGGCCGGCTCGGCGAGCAATGTATCATTCATGCCGCGAACGGCCGCGAGGGTTTTACGCTGAACCTCTTCCATTGTAGCCAAAACGGTCTGCACCGGCGGGTAAGAGTAATCCTTGGCCGATTTCACCGGCCCGCCGATGGGGAAATGTCGCGTGAATGATTCGTCGAGCACTCCGCCGCCCAGACAGCGCACGTGAATGAGTAGATGCTGCGAACAGGCAACGTGACCGCACAGCCAAAGCGCATGCCCCAACCCGGGCGCAGGCTGATAGGTCCAATCGTCCCCTTTCAAATCCGCGATCAGCTTGAGAGTCCACTGCCGAGTGCCGTCAAGTTGTTCGGCCAACAATTCCGCCGCTTTCATTCTTCATCCCTCAATGTAGCGCCACCCCTCGTGGGTGGCGCGCAAATCCTAACACGCGTGTTTGGGAAGATTGGACAATAGAATCTGTTTATGTTTCCCTACCAGGGCAAAACCATCGCTTGCTGGTACGCCACCCTTTTCACGACCCGGTTTTTCGATCGCTTCTTTTTTGTCCTCCAGGCGTTCGCGTTCGTATCTGCCTCGGATCATAGAAGCCCATATTGTCCTTCCTGATATTCGCAAGCGCCCTTTGCATTTCCTTTCGCTCTCGTCGCTCGACCTCCAATTGCGTCCGCATGAGGCGAAGCTGCCCTTTCGCAAGTTCAAGCTTGGAGCGCAGGGAATCATTTTGGCGATTGAGTTCATTGTTGGCGAGAGAACGCTCGGAACGCAGGAGTTCATTCTGGCGATTGAGTTGATTTCTTGTGCGATCAAGCTCTGATTGCAGGGATTCATTTTGGCGCTTGAGATCGTCGATTGCACAAGCGAGCTTAACGTCTGGCGCTTTTGCCTCAGCAACCAAGGATTCAAACCTCGCCACTTGATCCATCAAGCTTCGAGCCTGCTTCAGAAAACTCTTTATGCGATCCTCATGTAGCTTCGCAGCGTTTGTCGTCGAAAGAATGCGCGATCGCGGGGGATTAGACAAATAAGGGTAAAGGCGTTTCAGTTCAGCCTGCTTTTCGCTTATTGCTTCGAGTGTCGATGCCCATCCCATTTCTTATCTCCGACGATTGAACATGGCTTTCGGAATGAATGATCTGATATTCCCATTTCCGAATTCCCATCCCATTCATAACTCCCGCTGGTGGGAGAGGCAAGTCACATTAACTCACGCCAAGCCCACAGCCACAAATCGATACGGATAATCCTCGGGTAAGCCTTTTCGATCCGGGTTCTCGTAGATGTACTGTGCGACCGCCGTTATTCCCTCGCGTTTTCGCACAATATGATCGTGAAACCGTGGTTGCCAAAGTGCCCCGCTCCAGCCGACCGTCCAACTCTTGTTTGTAGTAAGCCCTTTAAATCGCCCAACCACATCGCCAAGTAGCAATTTGCTGCAGTCAGGCGACAATAGCACATGCAAATGATCGGGCATCAAGCAGAATGCGCCGAGATAGGCGCCGACCTCCTCAAGAAACTCCGTCAGTGTGATGCAAACCATTTCTGCGATCGGCGACTGACCAAATGGCGCGGTGCCTGGGTGCGCGCGAACGGTAACGTGGTAAGGCGCATGGTCTGTGTAATCGAAATCAGGTAAACGAACGGATCGATTACGGCCCCATGTGCGGTATTTGGTTTGGCCTGTTTTCACGACGATGAACGATCCGCGCCACCCACAAGGGGTGGCGCTACATTTTGTGATCGTATCTCCATTCATTCCACCGTCAGTGTCGGCGCCTCGCGGAGGGCGCTGCGGATGCTGATCTGTCCGGCCGTGTTTGACACCACTTTTTGAATCGCCTGGGTCACATAATCCGGAGTATCTGTGAACAGCTTTTCCGGACTGCCGCCGTCGCCGTGAATGCGAATCTTCACGTTGAGGGGGATTTCGCCCAAAAAGGGCACGCCTAACTCTCCCGCCGCCGACTCAGCCCCGCCGTGGTCGAACAGCTCATCCCGATGCCCGCACTTAGGACACAAGTAGTAGCTCATGTTCTCGATGACGCCAAGGCATGGCACATTCAACTGTTCGTACATCTTCACCGCCCGCCGCGCGTCGATGAGGGCCACGTCCTGCGGCGTGCAGATGACCACGGACCCTGTCATCGGAATCTGCTGGGCAAGGGTCAAGGGCACGTCACCCGTCCCGGGGGGAAGATCGACGATCAAATAGTCCAGCTCGCCCCATTCGACTTGTTCCAGAAACTGCTTGATGACTCCGTGAGCCATCGGCCCGCGCCAGATGAGCGGCTTGTCGCGCTCAACCATGAAGCCGATGCTGATGATCTTCACCCCCCCCGCCACCGGCGGCACGATCATGTTGCCCGAAACGGTCGGCTTATGACCTTCCACGCCGACCATCGTGGGAATGCTCGGGCCGTACACGTCGGCGTCCATCAGCCCGACCTTAGCCCCGCTGCGATGCAGGCCATATGCCAGGATCACCGCGGCCGTGCTTTTGCCGACTCCCCCCTTCCCCGCTCCGACCGCGACGACGTTTTTCACGTGCGGCAAGGCGCGCGACGACTGACCCAAAGGTATCGATGCCATATTGGAAGATGGTAGCCGTGCCGCCACAATTGGTCGAGCATACCCTTCAACTACACGCGGACTTCGCAGACGACACGGATCGTGGTAACAATGCGCCATGCCGGTTTCGCACGAATTGCCGACGAGGCTCCCGTTACGCTGGCGAATGGGCGGCTTAGCGCTTGTAGCACTCTCACTTGCGCTGGCCGGTGCGGGAACGATTCTCGCCCTTCAGCAAATACGCTCGCTGACGGACCGCACCCTCGATCAGGCCGTCCTCTGGGCCAAGGAAGCACGCGAAATCCCAAACCCGACGGACAAGAACGCTCTTCAACCTGAAAAGGCATTTGTGGAGGAGCAGAGGCGCACCGTTGTGGTTCTCATGCTCGTCTACGGCGGGCTGACGGCCGCCGCCCTCGCCACGCTTTTGTTCGCCATGTGGCTGCTGCTGCGGCTGGTGCGCCGCGAGATGGTCCTGGCCGAGCTGAAGGCCAATTTCGTTGCCGACGTTTCCCACGAACTCAAGACCCCGCTGGCGTTGATTCGTCTTTACGCCGAGACGCTTCAAGCGGGACGCGTGCTCACGGCGGACAAGCGACATGAATACTATTCCGTCATCCTCCGCGAAAGCACTCGCCTGACCAACCTTATCAACAATATCCTTGATTTTTCGCGCATCGACGCCGGGCGCAAGGAGTACGTGCTGCAACCGACCGACGTGGCTGATGTCGTCCGTGAAACCTATGAGGCCTATCGCCCGCAGCTCGAGCACGAGAGGTTCGAACACCATCTCGCGGTCGTGGATCCTCTACCGCGTGTCGACGCCGATCGAGACGCGATTTCCCAGGTGTTAGTCAATCTCATCAACAACGCGATCAAGTACTCTCCGCAGGACCGTTTTCTGGCGATCGAGGTGACTGCGGACACCCGGCGAGGACGGCGCGGCGTGCTTCTGTCCGTACACGACCGTGGAATCGGCATCCGTCCTGAAGACCGCGCCCATCTTACAGAAGGCTTTTTTCGCGCGGGCGACCCTCGAGTCCGCGAGCAAGGCGGCACGGGCCTGGGCCTCGCCTTAGTCAAGCACATCGTGGACGCCCATCATGGTTCGCTGGATATCGAAACGAGACTGGTCAAGGGGAGTACCTTTCGGGTATTCTTACCGGCATCAGGGGAGCCAGCGTCGCCGGACACAGAATGACCCATTAGGGAGTTGACTCATGGCACGAATTCTCATTGCCGAAGACGAAGCCGATATGGCCGCCGGGTTGCGGGATAACCTCCAATTCGAGGGCTATGAGGTTCTTGTAGCCGCCGATGGGGAAGCCGCCCTCAAGCTCGCCCTGGAGAAAAGCCCGGACATCGTCCTTCTTGACATCATGATGCCCAAACTCGACGGGCTGGAAGTTTGCAAACGCATCCGCCAGGCCGGGTTCACCATTCCGGTCCTCATGCTCACGGCCAAGAGCCAGGAGATCGACATCGTCCGCGGATTGGAGATGGGCGCGGACGATTATGTCACTAAGCCGTTCAGCATTCGGGAGCTGCTCGCACGGGTGAAGGCGGCGTTGCGCCGAACCGGGGTCAGTAAGAATCTCTCCCGTGTGATGCGCATCGGCGACGCTACGGTGGACCTCGTCAAGGGCAATGTCGATCGGCCGGGCAGTGAGACTCAGCACCTCGGGCACTTTGAATTGGAAATCCTCAAGATGCTCGTGGAGAACGCTGAAAAGCCCGTAGAACGCAACAAGCTCCTCGATGTGATCTGGGGCTTGGAGGGCTTCCCGGTTACTCGCACCGTGGACAACCACATCGTGAGCTTGCGGCGAAAGATCGAACCCGACCCCAAGCACCCCCGGCATATCGTTACCGTCCATAGCATCGGGTACCGCTTCGTGCCGTAACGACGCGGAAAAGAACGAAGTTCAAAACCCATATTTCGCGGTCAGAAGCCGCAGACCCAAACCCCTTGCGGGCGAACGCATCTCGCGCCCGCACCGCAACAGCAGCAGTCTCCTGGGCACTCAAAAAGCTCCTCGGAGGGGCATCCGTTCGTTTCCACACAGCACTGCTCCTCCGGGCAGTCCTGCGGGCAAGACTGCAGCTCCCCGGAACTCGCGTTGCAAATGCCGTCTCCGCAGGACGCCGGGCAGTCTCCCGGGCAGTTTTCGAGTTCACCGGCTGAGGCCTCGCAAACCCCATCGCCGCAAAAGCCTATAGGGGCCGGAGTGAAGCACTCCCCGAATTCGTTGCACAGCGCCCCACCGTCACAATCCGCAGGTGCGCTGCACGCCGAAGTCACGCACACGCCCAGGGGAGAGCACTGCAGGTTGAGGCCCTCGGGGCAGCTAACGTTCTCACTACAAAGAGGTGCCCGGCAGCGACCGGTGGCATCGTCGCAGGCAAGGGGCGCGCGGCAAATACCCGAGGCCGGGCACCGCGGGGCCTCGCAGTTGCCGGACACGCAGTCCAGATAGGATGGGCATGGGTTACCTTCATCGCACGCAAAATTCACGCATTCTCCGAATACGTTGCATCGTTGGGCGCCCTCGCAGCCCGTCGGACTGCCGTCGCAGGCGAACGGCACACACACTCCCAAGGGACTGCATTGCAGGTTTCTGCCCTCCGGGCAGCTAATGTTCTCACTACAAAGAGGGGCGCGGCAGCGACCGGTGGCATCGTCGCATGCCAGGGGCGCTCGGCAAATACCCAAGGCGGGGCACGTCGGCGCTTCGCAGTTGTCGGATACGCAGTCCAGATACGACGGGCAGGGATCGTCCTCATCGCACCCAAAGTTCACGCACTCCCCAAATTCGTTGCAGCGCTGGACACCCTCGCAATCCGTAAGCGCGCCGCTGCATGCGAAGGGTACGCACACTCCCAGGGGAGAGCATTGCAGGTTGAGGCCCTCGGGGCAGCTAACATTCTCACTGCAAAGAGGGGCGCGGCAGCGACCGGTGGCATCGTCGCACGCCAGGGGCGCACGGCAGATGCCCGAAGCAGGACACTGGGGCGCCTCGCAGTTGCCGGAGATGCAATCCAGATACGACGGGCAGGGGTTACCCTCATTGCACGCAAAGTTGACGCATTCTCCGAATACGTTGCAGCGCTGGACGCCCTCGCAGCCCGTCGGGCTGCCGTCACAGGCGAACGGCACGCACACACCCAAGGGACTGCATTGCAGATTTCTGCCCTCCGGGCAGCTAATGTTCTCACTACAAAGGGGGGCGCGGCAGCGACCGGTGGCATCGTCGCAGGCCAGGGGCGCGCGGCAGATGCCCGAGGCAGGACACCGGGGCGCCTCGCAGTTTCCGGACACGCAGTCCAGATACGACGGGCAGGGATCGTCCTCATCGCACCCAAAGTTCACGCACTCCCCGAATTGGTTGCAGCGCTGGACACCCTCACAGCCTGTCGGACTGCCGTCACAGGCGAACGGCACGCATACCCCCAAAGGACTGCATTGCAGGTTTCTCCCCTCCGGGCAACCAACGTTCTCGCTACAAAGAGGAGCCCGGCAGCGACCGCTGGCATCGTCGCACGCCAGGGGCGCGCGGCAAATACCCGAGGCCGGGCACGTCGGCGCCTCGCAATTGCCGGATACGCAGTCCAGATACGACGGGCATGGGTTACCTTCATGGCACGCAAAGTTAACGCACCCGCCGGATTCGTTGCATCGCCCGGCACCATTGCAGTCCGTAATCGCGCCGGTGCACTCCCCAGTCGTGCACTGACCGGATGCGTTACAGGTTCGGCCCGAACGACAATCGAGATTCGTCTGACAGCTTCCGTCCGGACGCTCGAGAGGACCGAAGGATATTCCGATTTCGTTGATACTGATTTCGGCATCGGCGTTCGCTGAAACACTCAGGCATAACGTAAACGACCCCGTGCTCACGAAGTTGAAGGCCTCGGAAGGCAGGCGGAACGAGCCATCCTGTACATTCACGTTCAAACTGTCGAAAGAGAAAGTGAACGATCCTGAAGGCGTCCCATTCGTGCAGGGGTCGCTTTCCGTGGCCGCCGCCACCAACACATCGACGGTCGCTTGCCCGGCCACCGGTTGCTGAAGCAGTCTGACCTTCGGAACGGCCAGGGGAACCGCCTGGACGTTGCGGGCATTCAAATCGAAACTGACGTTCACCGGCTGATCGGTGGGTCGTGACGGAAAGTCGAGGTTGATCGCGGCAGCTTGGCGCACGATGCCGCCGTTAGCGGCAACGCGGAAGGCGTCGAGCAGTTCAAGCCCGATGCGGAACGCCGCCCCGGCAATCACAAACGTAGCCGTCGCCGCGCAACCACCCAGTAGGCAAAGACCTAAAGCCGTGGAATAACATGACGCTCTTTTCATTTGTTTTTCCTTCCCGTGCCCGGGTTGTGAATACGCGAGTGACGCGCGGGTTTCTCCGAACATTGCGACCCGCGTATCGACTCATCATGGACCAGGACGATAACCACGACAAGGGCATGCTCGATTCCGTTTCCGAAATGTAACGCGGACAAAGTCTTACACGTTTCTGCGAAACCAAGGCAATAGTCCAAACGTCTTACACAATACAAGGGCGTGCGGCGATCGACGTCGCCAAAGGCGGGCTAGACGCCGCCGCCTGAGAAAAAGAAATGTTCTCTGATCCCAATGGTTCGTCTCCTCCACTGACGACCCAGCCGGCGTGACGCACCGGCAATGACGATACGGGCCGGAAGTCACCCAAGGCTTCCGGCCCGTATCACCCTTTTTACGATCCACCGCACAAAGGCACGCCGATCCCTTCTGTAGTCCCTCTTGGCAAGAGGGACGGTTTGGACGACAATTCCTGACAGGACGAGGAACAAGGCTTAGGGAAGTGCGGCCATGCCAAACGCTCAGTCCATTCTGGAAAAAAAGGGCGGCGATGTCGCCACCGTTGATCGTAAGGCTACGGTGCTTGACGCCGCGAAGGCCATGAACCAGCGGCACATCGGGGCCGTTGTCGTCTCCGACGGGGCGCGGGTGGTGGGGATTTTCACCGAGCGGGACATCCTCAATCGCATCGTCGCCGCCGGGAAAGACCCCAAGACGACGCCGGTCGGAGAGGTGATGACCTCCCCCATGGCCTGTTGCCGGCGCGATACCCGTATCGCGGAGTGCAAGTCGGTAATGAGCCAGAAGCGAATCCGCCACCTGCCGGTCGTGGAGGAAGGCAAGCTCTACGGGATGATCTCCGCGGGAGACATCCTGGCAAGCGAGGTCTCAGACCAGCAGGCGACCATCGAGTATTTACAGGAATACCTGTACGGACATCGGTAGCGGAGAATCGGCATCATGCTCATCGGCGTGATTTCCGACACCCACGACCGCCTGCCGATGATCGACGCCGCCCTCGACTTGTTCGCCCGCCGCAGAGTCGAAGCGGTGATTCACCCCGGCGACTTCGTGGCTCCTTTCGCAATACGCCGATTACTGAAATATGAAGGGCCGTTGTACGCGACGTACGGCAACAATGACGGGGAGCGCGCCGGGTTAAAGGCCCTCATGCCGCAACTGGTCGACGGCCCGCTTCGTTTGAGCCTCGCCGGCCGGTCGATCCTCGTACACCATTTCATTGACTGGTGCGATTCCAAAGACGTCGATAAATCCGACATCATCATTACCGGCCACACGCACGAGGTGGTTAATCATTTCGATCGCGGCAAGCTCTTTTTGAATCCCGGAGAGTGCTGCGGCTGGGTTAACGGCCGCTGTACCGTCGCAATCCTTGACACCGACGGCCCTTCCGCCGAAGTTTGCGAGCTGGAATGAAGACGCAACCCTTCAAAACCACGATAGCGTTCGTGATCGTCGGAGCGCTAATCTGTTCGACAGCTTGTGTCCGCCGCACCATCAGCATCACCACCGAGCCGCCTAATGCTCGCGTGTTCCTGAACGACCAGGAGATCGGTCGCAGTGCCGTGACCACTGACTTCCTGTGGTACGGCGACTATGGCGTGACCATCCGAAAGGAGGGTTACGAAACTTTACAAACCAACTGGGTGATTGAACCGCCGTGGTATCAACAGATTCCCTTCGATTTTTTCGCTGAAGTGCTGTGGCCCGGGCAACTCCACGACACTCATACGCAACACTATGTGCTCGAAGCCGCCAAGACGCCTGCTCAAGAGGATCTCGTCGGCCGGGCCGTCGAAACCCGTGATCGAGCCCTCGACACCCGCAAGTAGTCTTTCGATTGACGGCGACCGCGCGCACCCATAAAGTCCATGTTGGTCATTGGTTTCGCCCGTCCCCTTGCGATCTTGGCGGGTCCGCGGCGGGTCAACGGTAACCTGTGTGGCCCATCGCTACAGCGGTGGGGGACGGTTCGGTTCCGGTGTTTGCGGTCGTATCCGATATTCACGGCAATCTCGAAGCCTTGCAGGCCGCGCTTGCGGACATCGAGCGTCGTTCGATCAAGCAGATTTACTGCCTTGGAGACATCGTGGGATACGGCGCCAGCCCCAAGGAATGTCTGGACGCGGTCATCGATCGTTGCCAATTGTCATTGTGCGGAAATCACGACCAGGCCATCTTCTACGAGCCGACGAATTTCAACGTCGGCGCGGAGCGGGCGGCGTACTGGACACGGCAGGTTCTGGAGGATGAATCCAACAAGGCCAAGCGCGATCGCCGCTGGGAGGTGCTCGGCCGGTTGCCCATCCGCCACCAGGTCAACGGTTTGCTGCTCGTTCATGCCTCGCCGAGGCGGCCAGTGAACGAATATCTCTTTCCGGAGGATGTTTACACGAATCCGGGCAAGATCCTCGATAACTTCAAACGACTCGAACCGGAGCACATGGCCTGCCTGGTCGGGCACACGCACGTTCCCGGCGTGTTTCTCGACGACCCTTGCTTCGACCCTCCGGATGAGCTGTCCGAGGCGGGGATCTACTCGGTTACTTCCGACGAGAAGGCCATCATCAACGTAGGGAGCATCGGGCAGCCGCGCGACCGCGACCCTCGACTTTGCTACGTCGTCGTGTACGAGAAGGGGGAGTCGCCGCAGGGCTATGACCTGCCCGTCGTCGGCGAAGGTGAGTATTGCGTCACGCTGGAATTCATCCGCCTTGAATATGACGTCGAAAAAGCGGCGCGCAAGATTTACGACGTGCCTGAACTGGACGATTTCCTCGGGACGCGCCTTTTCGAAGGCCGCTAGCCGATCCACGATATTCCCATGCGCAAACAAGACACCCTTCGTAACCTGTTGATCGCCGGGGCCGTCTTCGTTTTCATCATGGCCGTCGGCCCTCTGCTCTTTCCCCCCCCACCACCGCGCACCACCGTTCCTCCTGGTGAAACCGCTACCCAAACGACGACGCCGACTTCGCCGGCTGAGACTGCGGCGGATAGTCCATCTCACGCCTCTGCAGCCCCTGCAAAAGTTGTGGAGGCTAGTTACGTTGCCGTCGAAGCGGAGTCCGTCGCCACGTTTGAAATGGGGGCTTCGCCGAATATCGAAACGAAAGAGCGAACGCGCTCTTCCGACCCCTACCGAATGAGGCTCGTACTCAGCAACGTCGGAGCTTCCGTCGAATCGGCAACCCTTAGCGATCACGCCGCGGCGCTCAAAAGCCCGGCCCGTTATCAACTCCTTGCGGCCACGAACCGCCCCAATGGGGCGACGCATCGCTCCCTGAGCATTGACAAAATCAACATCGATGGGATTGATCTCGCGCTTCACGACAAGAAATGGCGCACCGAAGGCGTCAAGGATGATCCATCCGGCGGCGGCGAAGGCGGGCAATCCGTCGTCTTCATGTTGGACATCAAGAAGGACGGGGCGCCGGTGCTTCAGTTGCAGCGTTCCTATCGGCTGCCCAAGCAGCCGAAAGACCTCGGCCGACACGATCTGCACGCCGAGATCGCCATCGTCAATCTCTCGGATAGTCCGCATCGGATCATTCTTACTTATCGTGGAGGCCTGGGAGTACCTCATGACGCCGCCCGCGACCCCGGGGTCATCGACTACGGAATCCAGTCCGCCGTGGGACAGATCGCCGGTACTCGAACCACACTCGCCACGGTCACAACCCGCGCCGGACAGAGTGTTCCGCTGTATACGCCCGCGTCCGACCGTCCCGATCAGCGACTTGCCTGGGCCGCCACCGGCAACACCTATTTCACCTGCACAGTCGCCCCATTGGGCCCGGATGGCAAATCACCTGCGACGACGCTCGCGGAGGTCTCGGCCTTTGACGCCGACGGCGATGCCGCCACCGGGGATGATGCAACCGTTCGCTTTATCACCACCACCGCCAACCTCCCACCCAAGGAGACCGTTCGCTTTGCGGCGGCTGTTTTCATCGGCGAGAAGGATGGTCACTCCTTCCGCGATCAGCCGGATTACCGTGAACGAAACTACTACTACCAGATTTCGCAAGGCTTCGGCTGGTGCACCTTCACCTGGCTGGTCGAAGTGATGATCTGGCTGCTCAACAGTCTATACGCCGTCGTGCGTGACTATGGCGTCGCCATCATCATCCTCGTGCTGATCGTCCGTGCCCTGCTGCACCCTCTCACCAAAAAGGGTCAGATCAACATGGTGCGCATGCAGCACCGCATGGCCGAGCTCGCCCCCAAGATCGAAGAAATCAAGAAAAAGTACGCCAACGACAAAGTCCGAATGAACCAGGAGATGATGAAGCTGAACATCAACCCGGCGGGGCAACTGATGACCTGCCTGCCGATGTTCATTCAGATGCCCATCTGGGTCGCGCTATTCCTGAGCCTCTCCAACAACATCCTCATGCGGCACGAACCGTTCCTTTTCACCTGGATCAATGACCTCACCGCCCCGGACGCCCTTTACACGTTTCGCTCGCCCATCACTGTGCCGATCTTTGGTTGGCAAATCGCGTCCTTTAACCTGCTGCCCCTTCTCGTTTCTGTCTTCATGTACCTCCAACAGAAGACCCAGCCCAAGCCGCCGATGAATCCCAACATGTCCGTGGAGCAGCGCCAGCAGCAGGAAATGATGCAGAAGATGATGCCCATGATGAGCATCATGATGCTTTTGATTTTTTACAATATGCCCAGTGGCTTGAACCTGTACATCATGTTCAGCTCGCTCTTCGGTTGGCTCGAACAGATGCACATTCGCAAGCATATCAAGCAGCAGGAAGCTGACGGCACTCTGCACACCACCCCGCGAAAGCCGGATGACGAATCCACGGTCGGCCGACCGCGAAAACCCGGTAAACCCTCTTTTTTTGAAAAGCTGCAGAAAATGGCCGAAGAAGCTCAGAAATCGCAACACACCCAGCGCGCCAAGCCGCGGCGTTAACTCTCTACCGCTACGACTTCTTGTGCGAGTCGCACATAGAACTCTCGTACGCCCGACTCAAATCTCCTCCGCGAGAAATCTCCCGCGACCATTCGCGCCGGCATCCACCAACCGAGCATGTTGAAATGATCCCAGGGTAAGGCGCCTTGAAAGTATTCGTGCTTCCAGCGCGCGGACCGCAGCGGCACAAGCCCGTCATTCAGCGGTTCATCGTAGGCGTTTTTCAGCAGCAAATACTTCGGCTTGACCCAGACAAACGTTTCCCAGAAGGATACCCGTCCTCCCCACGTTCGATAGACCACCCCACTGTTCGATTCCAAAGGCGCGAGCATTTCATTGCGACTTGCCGCCGCTTCCGTCGTCAGGTCATACAGGCCCCTGATATCCAACCCCCGGTGCAGCAGCCAGGAAATGATTTCTTGCGAGCGGCTGCGCTTTACAACGCACCAATCCGCAACGGGGGTCCCGTGGTGCGGAGTTCCGATGGTGGTGAGACTATGCACTTTCGGAGCATAACCGAGCTTGGCGATCATCCACCGGGCGTCCAAACCTCCCATGCTATGGGCGATGATGTGTACCTTGCTACGACCCGTAAGGGCCAGAATCGAGTCGATTTCGCTTGCGAGTTGTCGGGCGCGGTTTTCGACCGGACCGGCCCAATCCACGCGGGTATGGTGTGCGGAGAACCCGGCCTTATCGAGCGCGGCGCGGATCCGCCGAAAGTAATGCATGCTCTCCCCAGCATGGGCCGCCATCCACCGCCACGGCGGAATACGGTCGAATCGAGTCATGCCGCAGGCCAGAACGATCGGATAGGTATCGGATGCCGTTGTCACTGACGGCTCCGGGCAGACTTGGGTTCAATGTCAGGCGGCGGAAAAACTGAATTCACAGGCGAATGTCAGCGGGCCACGGCCTCGTGGAACGCGCGAAACTTGGGGAGCACGGCGTCCGCGGCGCATCGTAATCCCAAGGCCCGGGCACGCTGCGAACTCTCCTGGTAGCGCTTTCGGTTGGACGTCAACGCCACGCATCGATCGCCCAACGTAGGCAGCTCATGGTCTTCAAGGATCTCGATGCCGTCACCCTCTACAAGGTTCTCGACAAATCCACGGGAGCGGGCGACGACCGCCGGCAGTCCGCAAGCCAGCGCTTCGGCGAGCGAGAGTCCGAACGTCTCTGTCAAGGAAAGCTGGATGAAAACGTCCGATTGCTGATAGGCTTCCAACAGCTCCTGGCCGTGGAGGAATCCCGTAACCCGCGCCCCCCATTTTTCAACGAGCGTCGAAGCATACGGTCCGTCCCCGACAAAGACCGTGTCAATCCGTTCGTCCTTACCGAGCAGTTCGCAGATCAGGTCAAGATTCTTCTCTTTGGCGATCCGACCCACGACTGCGGCGAGCAACTTCCCTTTTCGAAGGTACTTGTCTCGAAAACTTCCAGTCTTGGACGCCCCCGGCCGGAACCAATCCACGTCAATAGGGTGCGGTATCACCTCGGCCGACCCGGGAAAAAAGCTCTTTGTGGTTTCCGCCGCCGACGGACTGGGAACGGACATGGCCTCGCACTGGGCGTAGGCAAGCCTGTCGCAGGCTCGTGTGATCATGCCGCCGATCCAAGCACCCGGACGACCCAATAGGCTGCGCCCGTATAATCGTCCGTAGCGCTGAAGGTCTGTGTGATAACACCCCACAAGAGGTATCTTGAGCCGCCGCGCAGCCCGCGCTCCCGCAACTCCCAGGACCCCCGACGTAGCGACGTGGATCACCTTGGGGCCGCTGATCTCACTGACGATCTTGCACAGCTTCGCTTGCGGGAAGTAACCGAGGGTCAGGTGGCTGTAGACCGGGTTGCGAAACGGAAAACTCGGACGAATGGCGATGACATCCTCGCCGATTTCGTCCCCGTCCGCTCCCTGCCTGGCCGGACAGACGATCGTGGCGCGGATTCCCTCCGTTCGACGACACCAATCGAGAACGGTCCGGTAGTACGACCCGACTCCGTTGGTCTCGAAAAAAGTGTCCGTGAATACGATAATATGGAGCGTACCGCTCCGCGCCATGTCCAATTGGTACTCGACCTTTAACTGTCCTGCAAGTGGCCAAGCGAAGGGGGGACGGAAACGTTTTTTAGTTTGAATTGTCAGGCGAGCCTAATCATGGCAGTGGAAACCATCTCAGAATAGTTCAAGACGTACTTTCCACAGAAACAAATCGGGAGGACTTGTTCGTCGTCGAAGCGCGGCGGGCTGCGAGGTCCTCAATCAAGTCACAAGTTTGATCAATCGCTCTGCCGCCATCCACTCTTCCAGCGATCGACCGGCATCGCTCCGCGACCTCCGGGGAGCGGGTCAGCCGTTCGAGCTTGTTTGCCACTGCCTCCGCGCGGAACGCCTTGGGCTTGAGCCAGTCGCCGACTCCCAGCTTTCGTATTCGGGCCGCATTGTCGGGCTGATCGTAGGCCATCGGCATAATGAGCTGCGGAATGCCCGCGCCCATGGCCTGCGACAGAGTACCAATCCCGCCGTGATGGACGAGCGCCGACGACCGCGGCAGGAGTCGGCTCAGGGGAACATAAGAAAAATGGCGGACCGATTCTGGAAGACTTCGTGGGATTTGGTCCAGGTGGCGAGTGAGAAAAACTCCGCGAGCGCCGAGCAACTTACAAGCATCAGCGCCGGTCTGGAAGAACATGTGACCCTGCATCATTCCGCTGCCCGGCGTGAACACAATCGGGGGTTCGCCCTGATCCAGAAATGACCGTACATCTTCCGGCAACGCTGCGTCGTCGGCTTGGCCGTCGTAGAGAGGGAAGCCGGTCATTCGAAGACTCTCCGGCCAATCCGGCTGCCGCTCACAGAACCAATCGGGGAACAGGGTGATGACGCGCTGTGGGGATAGCCACCAGTCCTTCATCATCCTGCGCACTTCGGGCAATCCCAGTTCAGCCCGAAAGGCGTTGACCTCAGGGGCGTGAAACAGGCGATCCAGAATCACGTCCGCAAATCGGAAAAAGAACCGTTTCGAGAACGGAGGCAGCCAGCGCGGCAGGTACGGCGCTCCGGCGACTCGCGGCATGGCGTGCGCGCTGCGCAGAGCCGCGGGTTGAAGCACAACCGTCGCAACGGGAATGCTGAACTTCTCCTGCGCAACGCGGACGCCGAAGCCGGCCCCGGAAGCCACCACGACGGTGCTGCCCGCTTCATAGCGCTGCGTAACGGCGTCGTATTGCGCTCGCATCGTGTCGCAAATGGACTCGACCAGCGTTTTGACGCCATCGAACTGCTTCCAGAATTTCGGGTCCTGCAGCGATTTCTGGTATTCCTGCGAATCCATGAGCGCCTTGTGATACTCCTCGGCGGTTCCCAGAGGCGCAAACTCCAGATCGTTGCTCGTCACCAGACTCTTGAAATGCTCGTTGACCAGCAACGTTGCGCGATGGCCTCGCCGGCGCAGGGCGATACCCAATCCAATGAATGGATAAACGTCGCCGGCCGTACCGATCGAAGTCAGGAGAACATTCACGACATGAGTGTACACGGCGTTGAATCAACGGGAAAACTGATCCCCTTGGTCCGAGCCAATGAGCGGGCTGACGTGATCCGAAAATTGAAAACCGGCGTCCTGCAGGTTGACTTCCGGCGGTCCATCGCGTATGCTATGGACTTCACGTGAGGGTTACGAGTGATTTGCCGATGAACATCCTATTGCGACAACACTACTATGTCAGGGTAGCGCTGCGCTCGATTGTTTTGCTCAGCATCGCGGTAATGGAGCCTTCGGCAACCTTCGGGCAGACGATCGTCTGGACCGACGCAAACGCACGAAGGATTCAGCGCAAAGACGTCAATGGCTCTGTAGTTCAGACCATCGCCCAATTCTCCGCGCCGCAACAACCCCTAGGAATACACTACGACCCTCTCGCCCTGAAACTCTATTATGCTCTTTATGTACCGCCAGATACTCTTCAGCGTGTCAATCTGGACGGATCAGAGTCTGAGAATGTTTCCACTCCTAACGAGGCATTCGGCTTTGCGATAAACACCGACACGCGGAGGTTGTATTGGATCAATCCCGGAACTGTTCTGAACCGCGCTGAATTGGACGGTTCAGGCGTTGTGTCCCATACCTACCCGAGTTGTTGCCTTTTTACAATCGAAGCATTCGGCGATGAGCTTTTTTTCGCCAGTGGAGGTGCCATGGCAAAAGGGGTCTGGCGGGCCGATCCGGATGGTTCCAACGAGCAGTTCCTTCACACTACTTCGCAGCCGATGGACCTGGCGTACGATCTTGTGGAAAGCAAGCTCTACATTGGGACCATCAATGCGGTTGATCGGATGAACCTCGACGGGACGGGGTTTGAAATTATCGTTGATCTCCAACGCCACGCAGACCAAATCGTCGTGGATGCCCGAGGGCGCAAAGTGTATTGGGCTACTCAGAGCTTCAAAGTCATACAGCGAGCGAACCTGGACGGGTCGAACGTAGAGGACTTCGTTACCGCGAGTGACGTGGGGAACCCCAATTTCGATATCCTCGGGCTGACCATCGTGTATGGCTCATCCACCCCGCACCCCAACAGCGGCACTGGACGATCGCTCTCCATCACGGTTTTACCCGACACCCCCGCCGGACCAACGGGCCGGACGGCGATTCGCCTGACCATGATGAATTTGCAGGAGCCCGTTCCCGCCAATGTTCCCGAAAATCCGCCGCCGGATTTCAGCGCTTACGAAGCGGCGACCTGCAACGCGGGCGGTGAAACCAACGGCTGCGCCCGCTGGGTCGGCAAACCGAGTACATTTGCCGAATCACAGGACATTCCCGCCCAGGGAACCTTCAAGGCCTCGCGATTGCAGTGTACGCCCTTCTACCACGACTTTGCATCGGAAGGACTGATTCACGTCGTCGGGGCGGAGATCCTCCCCAGTTCGATCTATGAGTTGCAAGTGCTCTCACAAGGCTGCGAGGGCAATGAATCCGCCTGCACGGCGGTCTGGTGGCCGATCACCATGACCACGCGGCGGTTCGGCGACATCGCCGCACTGTACAATCCGCCCTCTACCACTCAGCAGCCGGACGTCACCGACTTGAGCCAGTTGGTCAACAAGTACAAGAACGTGACCGGCGCGCCCTCCAAGGCGATCGCCCAGCTTCAGCCCAACCTTCCGGAGCTGAATACGGACCTGAGCGTTTCGGACATCGTGCAGTGCGTGGACGCGGTGAAGTCCTTCGCCTATCCCTTCAGCGGTCCCTGTCCCTGCCCGTCGCAGGCCGTCTGCGCCCAAATGGAATGTACTGGCGACGCACCCTGTGTCGCCTCCGCCCTCCCCGGGCTTGGCTCGGCGGCATTATGCGTGAAGGCGTGTACGGGCGGGGCCAACGGCGGCGAACCGTGCCTGAACCATTCGCATTGTCCGGGCGGTCTGTGCGGTCCCGTCCTGAAATGCGCCTCCGGAGCGAATGCGGGACTGGCCTGCACCGGCGACTTGGATTGTCCGGACGGAACATGCGGCATCGGCTACTGCCGCGACCGCTGCGGACGTTGTACATAATCATCCCATCGAGTTAACTTACTTCGGCTGCCATGAATGGAGCTAAACGCGCCCTTCTCTACTCGCTGCGCTACCCAATCATGGTTTACCGGCGTCTCTTCCTCGATCTGCACGTTTGGGGTCGGGAGAACATTCCCAAGGGGCCCAAGATTTACGTGACCAACCACGTCACATCCACGGACCCCTTCTGGGTCTGGCCGGAGTTCACCGAAGCCGTTCACATCGTCATCGGGCCCGGATACCAGTCACCGATTCTCGCCAAAGTGCTGGACGCCTTTGAGCAGATCAACTGCATGCCCGCGCATCGCAAGTCCGTCGTGGAAAAGGCGGTCTCCTATCTCAAAAAAGGTGAGGCCGTGTACATGGCGCCGGAGGGCGACTTGCAGGAATTGTTCCAATTGGGACGCTTCTATCCCGGAGTGGCGAGGATGTACTGCCGAGTGCAGGCGCCGATCGTCCCCATTGCTCTTGTCGCACCCAAGCACGCCATGCGCGAATATCCGCGGTTCGACGATGTGGTGGATGGTCGCGTCTATCGAATGGTGCCCGTGCTCAAGGGCACGTACTGCATCAACATCGGCGTGCCGCTGCAGCCCGAGCTACCCGACGAAAGTCCTGAGCGTCAGGAAGAATTCGTCACCACACTTCTGAAGCAACGGATGAACGAACTCATGCAGGAAGTTCGCACGAACAAGTTCTGGCTTTCGCCGAGGGGTCGGTAGGTTCCGGTAATAACGCCCCACGTAGTGCCCGTTTCGATCTTTCAAACTTCGGCACTTTCTGTTATCCTATGATCCCCAGGAGGGCGTATGATTTCCGGCTTGTTCGCACTTAGCGTTTTGTGTCACACCCTCGTCGGCCCCGCTGAGAAGTCTGTGGAAAACACGGTGCTCGTTGTGCGACATGGTCAGGCGCAGGCGGCTTCATCCGAGCCCAGCGGTACGAAGCCAATCCCAACTCCGACAGTCGAGACGCCGGACCCTCGCGACGTGCAGGCCATTAATGAATTGTCCGATCTGGGCCTCGTTAGCATTCGTGCCAAAGTGTACGATCCGCGACCTTCATGGACCTACAAACCGAAAGCTTTTCAGGGATATCACCCCAAGCCGGAATGGTCGTACCACGAGCGCGCGGGCTGGAATTACGACGCTGCGTCGGGCTGGCGCTATCGACGCGAACCTGACTGGGCGCAGCAACCTGGCGCCGTCCAGAAGCTTCTTCGAGAATTGCCCACCCAGGGTCAAACCTGGTACATCACCCGTTGGCAGTAATTGCCGACGCAAGTCACGAACCTAACCATCCAAAAGTTGTAGAAATTACCAAACGAAATTTTTTTCGTTGCGGTAATCGCATGTAGAAGACGCGTTTCCAGTGTCGATTGAACCAGGGAGTAACAAAAAAGTAATTTTTTTGAACGCCGGGGTTTTCGTCCGATATAATGGCGGAGCTGTTTGGCTTTCGCAGATATTCCTGAATGAATTGAGGTTAAACGGACTCTGGAAAGAGCAAGCGTTGACAGCAGCGAGCGAATCCCATAAAAACCGCCTCGCTTGCCCCGGTTTGTCAATGCGGTCTAACGACGTGGGTCTCGCAGCAAACGGCTTGTAGTATCGCGCGGAAAGGCGAGTTCGCTTCGCTGCCTGCCCCTAACCCCAGGCCTCTGGCCATTAGTTAAAGTTAAAACGGCGCTGATGGAACGAACGCGACGGATTATTAACCTTTGTCTTGCAGCGGGCCTGCTCCTGTTGGGCGGTCTGGGCTATGTTGGGCTGGTTTATACGAAACCCCAGCCGACGAAGCGCATGGCCTCAGACCGGGTCCTTGAAGTGCTGGTGACGCCGGTTGTGGCCAGGGTGGAGCAAACCCCCGTCGTCGGCCACGGCACGGTCAAGCCGAAGCACCAGGTCAACATCGTTCCGCAGGTCAGCGGACGCCTCAATCAAGTTCACCCCAATCTGGCTCAGGGAATGGTTATACCCAAGGGGGAATTGTTGTTTGAAATTGATCCCACCGTCTACGACTCACGAATGAAACAAGCTCTCGCCGAGACCCATGCATTAGAGGCCGCTTTGGAGCGACACGCCCAGGAACTTGCGAACATCGACTCACGGATCGCCAATGCTCAGGCCATGCTGGAAATCGACGAAAAGGACTACCAAACTTCGAAACGACTCTATGAAGTGGATAAAGTCGGGACTCAGCGTGACGTCGATCTGGCCAATCAGAGATTCCTGCGGCAAAAAGGAGTGGTGGTCGATCTGACGAGTCAGCGGACCATGATTCCGCATCTCCGATTGGAAACCGAGGCGCAGCTCGACGCCGCTCGCGCGCGTCTTACGCAAGCGCAGCACGATCTCGACAATACGCGGATTCGATGTCCCTTCGAGGCCCGAGTGGAATCAGTCTCCGCCTATAAGTCTCAGGTCGTGACCGCTCATTTTTCGATCGCCACATTGACGGACATGGAGGCGTTCGAGATTTCGGTGGGTGTGGATCCAAAGGAATTGCGATGGCTCGACAGTGCGGTCCGTCCGGAAGCACTGGGACAGACTGAGGGAAAAGACGGGCCGACGGTGACAGTGCAGTGGTCGGTCCATGGCCAGGAGTTTCGCTGGGAAGGACATGTTACGCGCTTCGAACGAGTCGATGAGGCGACCCGTACGGCGCGAATGGTGGTTGAAGTTAGAAAGATCGATATGGTGGCTACCGTCGGCGACGAAAGCACCGATGCACCACAGCGGCTATCTATAGGCATGTATTGCAAGACCGAGCTGCCCGCCGAGCCGCTGGCCGATGCGTTGCTCGTTCCACGACATGCGGTCCACGACAGTCGCTGGGTTTATGTATTCGAGCCAGACGTCGGTTCAGACGGATCAACGGGCCGTTTGGGGCGACGGGAGGTTCCCTTGCTTCGCTCCGTGGGCGACTCGGTTCTCGTGGATTTTCGAGGGCGTGAGGCCTCGCAAGTCTGCGAGCTTACGTCCGGTGATCAGATCATCGTTTCACCGCTGAACAAGCCGGTGCTGGGCATGAAAGTTCGATTGCGGGGCGATGCCGAAGCGACGGCGAACGCCGGCGCAACCGCGCCGGCCGAAGTCCAGGGAATGGACTTGGTCACGAGGAGCAGTCCCCGCGCGGGCAGCGTCATGGCCGCCACGACCCTAGGGCACGGACGCGGAGGTCGATAAATGCAGCTTCTCCGCGCGTGGATCGCGGGAGGCGTGCGCAATCCGGTCTTCGCCAACCTCCTGATGATCTGCATCCTGGCGGGCGGGGTGTTTTCCGCCAACCGGATGATCCGCGAAGCGTTTCCCGAACTCTCCCTCGATCACGTCATAGTCGAAGTCCCCTACCGCGGCGCGAGTCCCGAAGACGTCGAGAGCCGCGTATGTACGCCGATCGAGGATGCCGTGCGCGGAATCGTCGGGGTGCGGCGCATCTGGTCGGCCGCCAACGACAATTTCGGGACCATCGGGATTGCACTAAAGACCGACGTGAAGGACCCCCAACGAGTCCTCAACGAGGTCAAGGATCGGGTTGATCGGATTACCACGTTGCCGCCGGAGTCGGAAAAACCGATGGTCCGGCAGTCGATCATCCGTACGGAAGTCATCAACATCGCGGTCTTCGGCGACGCCCCGGAGCGCACCCTCAAGCGCACCGCGCAGGACATTAAGCGCGACCTTGAGGCACTAGCGGGCATTTCACAGGTATCGCTCTCCGGCATCCGCGAGGACGAAATCCTCATCGAGGTTTCAGAAGAAGCCCTGCTTGCCTACAACCTGTCCCTTGCCCAGGTCATGGGTGTCGTTCGCAAGAGCAGCCTGGATTTGCCCGCGGGCGTGATACACACCGCTGAAGAGGACCTTACGCTTCGTGTGACCGGGCAGCGATTCACGGCGTCGGAATACGAAGACCTGATCGTTCTCGAACAAGGAAACGCCGTCGTCCGGTTGGGAGACATCGCAGTCATTCGCGAGGGATTCGAGGACGTGGCGCTTCGCGGGCGCTTTAACGGCCAACCGGCCGCGCTCGTGGCCGTCTATAAGACCCCGGAAGAAGACTCCATGCGCATTGCATCCGCCGTGCGCGACTACGTCGCCGCGCGGCAGGAGTTCCTTCCGGATCGGCTCAAGCTTTCCGTCTGGGGCGACAGCTCCGTGGAGATCGAGTCTCGAATCTCCATGCTCGTCTCCAACGGCCTACAGGGATTGGTGATTCTCTTCCTAGCCATCTGGTTGTTTCTGGAATTTCGCCTCGCCTTCTGGGTGGCGGCGGGGATTCCGATTTCCTTCGCTGGCGGTCTCCTGCTGATGGACTATTTCGGGCAAAGCATCAACGTCATCAGCCTCTTCGCCCTCATCATGGTTACCGGCATCATCGTCGATGACTCGATCGTCATTGCTGAAAGCGTGCACGCCCGGCGACAAGCGGGCGACACTCCTCAGCTCGCTGCGATCGAAGGAACGACTCGCGTCGCGGTGCCTGTTCTGGGATCGACTCTGACCACCATCGTGGCCTTCGTGCCTCTGCTGTACGTGGTCGGGATCATGGGCCGCTTCGTGTACGTGTTGCCCGTCGTCGTCATTGCCGCATTGGTTGCTTCCACGGTTGAAGGAATGTGGATTCAACCGGCTCACCTTTGCTTCGGGCAGAAGCCCGGTGCAAGCTATGTCCCACATGATCCCGGCGCTATTCGACGCGCAGTAGACCGGATGCACGACCATGTCCTGGTCCATTGGTACCGCCCGGTATACCGTCTGGCGTTACATCATCGAGGAATCACGATCGCCATGACCCTGGCGCTGCTGACTGTCGCTGCGGGAGCATGGTACGGCGGGAGGGTGCCTTTCGTCCTATTGCCCAAGGAAGACGGCGGCACGCTTCGGGCACGCGTGCGTTTCCCAGAGGGGACTCCCGCGTCGGTGACAGAACAAACGATCGAACGCGTCGAAAAAGCCGCGGTTGAGCTCAACCATGACCCGGCTCTGAAGCCGGCGAGTCCCGGTGATTTGGTGCGGCAGGTCTATTCCATTGCCGGCGAATTCGCTGACTTCATCCCGATCCGCGGCGGGAATCTATGTGAAGTGCGCATCGAGCTGATGCCTTCGGGCGAACGGCGGATCGGCGACGATCCCATCATCGAGCGCTGGCGGGAACGCATCGGTCCGCTGCACGATGCGACGGAGTTTACCATCGTCCGACAGCAGATCGGTCCGACGGAACGTCCCATCGAAGTCCGACTGCTGGGGTCGGACCTTGACGACATGACGGCGGCATCGGAACGAGTTCAAGCCAAGCTGCGCGAGTTTGACGGTGTGACGGACGTGTACCAGGACCTGGTTCCGGGAAAGCGCCAGCTTCGCATCAAACTCCGACCGGCGGCCCGGGCCCTGGGGCTGACCCTCGACGACGTGGCCACGCAGCTTCGGCACGGCTTCTTCGGGGGGGAGGCCATTCGCCTTCAGCGCGGGGCGGATGAAGTCAAGGTGCGGGTTCGATACCCCGAATCGGAACGGGCCTCCATCAGTGATCTGGAAAACGAGCGTATCGCCACGCCCCGCGGCGCTGTCATCCCCTTTTCGGAGGTCGCGGAGGTCGAGTGGGCGAGGGGTTTTGCATCGATACAGCATCAGGATGGAAAGCGACGTGTACGCATCATGGCCGATCTCGACGAGCGTCGCGCGAACGCGGAACAGATCATTCAAACGCTCCAAGCCGGGTTCCTTGATGAGGTGGTCTCCGACTACAACGAACTCACTTACAACTTCGGTGGTGACCGCGAGCGGATGGACGAATCGTTTCAGAGCCTTCGAAACGGGTTCCTTCTGGCGATGTTGGCCAATTACGCGATCCTCGCCGCGGTCCTGCATTCCTACGTGAAGCCATTGGTGGTCATGGCCGCGGTGCCGTTCGGATTGATCGGCGTGATCGCTGGACACATGCTGATGGGGTTTGACCTGACGATGATGAGTATCTTTGGGATTGTCGGTGTGTCCGGCCTGGTCGTGAACCAGGCCCTGGTATTGGTTGACAGCATCAATTGGTCGATCCGTGACGGAAAGAGCGTTTATGAGGCCGTGCTGGAAGTGGGCGAATTGCGTTTCAAACCCATTCTCCTGACTTCGATCACCGACTTGGCCGGCCTGTTGCCGCTGCTGCTCAATCAATCCGGTCAGGCTCAATCGGTACAGCCGATGGCCATTGCACTGTCTTTTGGACTGCTCGCCTCGGCGGCGCTGAACCTGCTTGTCGTGCCTGGATTGTATCTGGTGGCCAACGACGTCAGACGACTGTTTTATTGGCTGCGTTACGGCGGCGCGTATCCTATCCGGGAGTTGGTGGAAGAGTCGGCCCGTGAACGCGGAACGGCGGTCGCATGAAAAACAACCCAACAGCAACGCTATCAGCGATGAGGGTAGTTACACTCGCCTTTGGGTGTGTGACTGTGGGAGGCGGTTGCAAACGTCGCTAGTGAAAAAAAGCTAAAGGCAAACGATTGGGCTGCTCATAAAACCTCTGGTCAACCGATAAATCTCCTTGGCACGGAAATCCGAGAACTGCGAAGGGTTGCGACGGACACCTCGGCGAGTCAGCTGCGTAACCCTGTCAGCCGCATCGTATAGCCTTGCTATTTGAAGAGCGCGAGTTTCTTAAATGACATCTGATGATGTTCACGGGAAGTGTACGCTCTATTGCAGAACGTAATAGCAAAAGGAGCCTCGTGTGTTGACTAAAATCATGTTGGTGATGGTAAATGTTGCCTTGCTACCCGGCAGTCCCCCACCCCCTCCAGGGAACCCTCCCATAGAGATTGTCTCGAGCAGCCCACCGCACGGGGCAATTGATGCGCGCCAGCCGTCAAACCCTGACGGCTCCAATCCTACCGGTTGGACTTCAATTGTATTGACGTTCACGGGCAGTACGTCAGGTTTATTGCCGAAGCACATCGGTATATCTTCAACAAGCGGCACGCCACCCACCGTTTCGTCGGTCGTTCCGAACGGTGTCAATGTGACTGTCAATTTCAGCGGGCGCATTCCTCCGGGCGCATGGACCACTATCAAGCACCATTCCAGCGCGACGCAGGTAGTGCTAGGCTATCTTCCGGCGGACGTTAACGCCGACGGAACCTCCAATTCCGCGGACACGCAAGCACTGATCGACCATCTCAACGGCGTGGTGACGTACCCAATCTGGCAGACGGACATGGACCGATCCGGTGCAACCACCTCCGCCGACATTCTCACGCATGTGGACCTGCTGAACGGGGCAGGGGGCTTTGATCCCTGGAACGGAGTGTCACTAGGCGCGCAGCCGCAACCAGGATCCTGTACGCCTGGAAGGAAATACGCACAGGCGATCAAGACCGGTACTGCCACAGGCTGTTCCGCCGCGATCCGGACGCGGGCAACCGTCCTATGCGGAGAACCAACTGAGACTCAACCCGCACAAAGCGGAGCGTATGCTGGCGTCACAAATTTTTTGGAACGACGCCCCAAAAATGGGCTCAAATCGGTTATTTAAGGAGGCGGCTACCGGGAACAACGACCGTCACAGTAAGGCAATACGCCGAGACCACGGCCGGTCTGAATCCAGCAACCGATTATGAATTTTTCGTCGGGCCGCACGACCCACCCGACGGAGTGCATGAGTACAGATGCTTCCTTAACTCATCTCTGCTTGGAACGTGGACGTACGAAATTGACGCTGCGCCTTTTCGGACATTCACGCATAACGGATGGCAGAACGTTACTGGCACGCACTATCACTGGGCTGCGGAAATCTTGAACGAGCAGGACCAGATGGTAGGCACATCCTCAGCTAAGTGTAATATAACAGAGTGCCAAGTGAGTTTGGATTGGACCGCATTCCAAAATGCGAATATACTTGCGACGGACTTGAAAACCAATAATGGCGACAAATGGGGAATCGAGAGAGTAAATGCTACGGCAATTAACATCTGGGACAAGGTCGTTCCGTAGCGAAGAATGAGGAGAAGTCTGATGAACACGCACTGGTTGACTTCCTGCACATGCGTCATTCTTATCGAATTGTTGCTTTTCACCCCACAGCGGGCGGCGGCGCAGGGGCCCCCTCTTGACCCTTATGGTCGGACGGCGACCGACAGGCCGCAGGAGGATAGCGCGAAATGGAATATCAAGGACCAGCGCGCGGCTATCGGACAAGCGCGGCGGATCTTGGATCTTCCTGGCAACCCGAGTCTGCCTGCCAGGGCTGAGGTTATTACTGTGATCCAAGATAACACGCCGTACCTCAGCGAGCAGGTTGTGTCCCGCCCCATCTGGCACGTGATCATCGAGAAATGTAGGATCGTCTTGCCATCTGAAGTCAATCCGGTCGAGGATTCCTATGAACGGACATTCGATGTTCTGATCGATCCACGAAACGGCGCGTTACTGCGGATATCGTCCCGGCTTCCCGACGGCGCTACTCCACTGCCCCGCGAGGCCTCCGCAACGGTCGCAACAGAGCAATTGATGAACCGCGGTTCTGAGCGCTACCATTCCTTTGTTCCAGAAACTCCGGTGATGAGCTTCTACGAGGCACTCGTGGCACTTGTCCACGACGGGAATCAGCCACTAGAGGCCGAGCAAATGGTCGGGCAATATATAGCTTGGTCTATGCTAGGCCAGAAACCGAAGGCGGCGTGGGCAGTCACGCTGAACCGAATTACCCCGTTTGAATCAGCCTACCCCGGTATACCGGTCGAAGCTCGCAATCACATGAGGTACATCGTGGATCCGGATACCGGAAGACTGGTCTGTGGAACCACAACACCCCAGCCGGAGATCAAGACACACAGATATGAGGAACGGCGAGATACGCCGGAGGGCGAGTAAGCCGCCATCGTTATCGACGTCATCGTGTCCCGTTTATCGGGGCGTAATTCGTATCTCGATCACGAAGTTCTGGGAAATCGCTTCGCCGTCCAGTCATGTGGTAAAGTATTTCCGCAGAAAGAAGGTGGAGCTACAAAGGATTCTCGGTCCGACGATACTCGCTTTTCTGGTTACTGGCGGTTGCAAAACGTCGTTGGACAACATTCAAGTCGTGCTCGACCGACATGCGAAAGCCGTCGCCAAGTTACCGGAAGAGCAGCGGAGCCAGTTATTGCCCTATGGCGCGCCGGTAGTCGGTTCAGAGGCTGAGACTCTGCTTCCTGAAGGCCTCTTGACCGTGGAAGCGGCGCGCAACGCTGCGGTTCGGGCGAATCCAGACGTTCATGCCGCCCAGGCGCGGCTCGAAGCGGCCGCCGCGATCGTCGCGGAAGCTCGATCCCGCTACTATCCCTCGGTCGTCTTCACTCACGATTCAACGAGGACGTTTCAGACGCCAGCCAGCCGCAACCGCTTGTCCACTGCCTTGCAGCCCAGCCCATCGGTGCCTTCGAGCACGGATGGAAACAGCTTGGCGCTGACCGCCCTGCTCAACGCCATCCGTCTCCCATTCTATGGATTGGGCGATACCCAAGGTGATTCCAACTCCTTCAGCGAGCATTCCACGGCTTTCACCCTGACCTGGACGGTCTTCGACGGGTTTGTGCGCGAGGCCCAGATCATGTCGGCCAAGTACCTGCATCGCGCGTCCATGGAATCGTTGATCGACGTGCAGCGACTCATTGTTCGCGCCGTGGACAGCGCCTACCACCGGGTTCAACTTGCCCAGGAGCAATTGCGCATCGCCCGCGCGGCTGAGATCTTCAGCGACGATCAGCTCCAGGAAACAAAAAAGCTTCAGGCCGCCGGGCGGGCGACGGTCGCGGATGTAGACAATTTTCGCGTCCGCGTCCTCGCGGCTCAGGCCGACGTCGCCGGCGCGGAGGGAATTCGCGAGACGGGACGAGTGGTCCTTGCGGAATTGATGGGATTGCCGGATTCCATGCTGCCGGGCGACCTAGCACTGTCACAACTTGACGAAGAAACGCCCGAAGACCTCGCGCCGGTTGATCCATCACCCTGGCTGGATGAGGCCGTCGAGAACCGCCCCGACATCCTTCAGCTCCAGCAAATCGTGAATAGTGAGGAGGAAAATGTCCGCGCGGCCAAGGGAGCTTTCCAGCCTAAGATCCTGGGGAGCGCCTCCTGGGGATTCGACCGGGCTTCCAACCTTCATTACGAGGATGACGACCAGTCTTCCGCGGCAGGCGTGGAGTTTCGATGGGAGTTGTTCACCGGCGGTGCGATCACGGCCCGGCTTCGCGAGGCGGAGAGCCGTCGGGCTGAAGCTGCGGCAAACCTGAACCGACTTGAGCTTGCTGTTTTGGCCGAAGTACGAAAGGCCGTTATCGACCTTAGCAACGCACAGACGCAAATCGTCCTGCATCGCGAGACGGTGGCCACGGCTCTCGAGAACCGGCGGATCGTTCAAGCTGGGTACACGGCGGGTAAAGAAACCCTGAATCGCCTCAACGAGGCTCAACGGGACTACATCACCGCCGACGCCGACCTGGCCCTGGCGCGAATCCGCCTGCGGCAAGCCTGGACGGACCTGCATGCCGCCGTCGCGACGCCGCTCAACGAGCGCTAGGAGAGCGCCCGCTACGCGGCATTCCTGATGGGCTTTTTGTCTTTAGGCTTGTCTGCTCCCGGTTTGGGTCTTCTGTTAATATTGGAATCAGGCGGATCCGGGCGGGTGCGAGGCTCAACCGCCCGATTGTCCTCCGAATCCGCTACCGTAGGACGGGTTGGCTTCGGCTTGACCGTATCGGGGGCAAGCGGCTGTCTACGCTCTACGAAGCTATCGGCAACTTCGGTATTCGTTCCATCCTCACCTCGTCCGAATAGCCAATACGATCCGGCGCCGGCACATGAAACTGCGAGCACGACCAGCATCCCCTTTGAATTCCTCGGTGAATTCACGCTAAGCTCCTCTCTGACAGTCAGATTTCCTGAGAACCTCTATGGGCTTAGACGCGCGAGTCAGGAGAGAGTTCCAGGAAATGAAAGCTCTATTGCTTTTCGTTGGAAGCGACTAGGGTTTGGCGCGGCGACTGGACGGAGCGGCATAGGTGATTTCCTTGCGTTCGCCGATGAGGCGGAGGTTGAGACCGCCCGCGGCGTCCAGGGCTACCTCCCAGATTTGGCCCGATTTGATGCGAACGGCCGGGGCCTCGCATTGGGCCACGCGAACGCCGTATTGCCGGGCAAGATCAGGGTCGGACATCAATTGCCAGAACAGTCCCCAGAGGCCCTGTTCCAAGGAGGAGTCCGACGCGCCTCGCGGCGCGGAGGGACGCGAAGATGCGTCGAGGTTAGGTGCCAACGCGGCGATCTGCCGATCCCCAAAGATACGCCGAAACACGGCCACGCTGCCGGCCTTTTCAGGATCGCCTTTGCCCACGGCCTCATGGTCGAACTTGATGACCGCGGCCTCCACGTACATCAGATCCCCTACCACTTCGACGGTCTGCGGTTCGCTGAGGACTCCGTCGCGCCCTATTTCGTGCCACACAATGGCACTGACGGACTGCCCCCGCTGGTCGGGCTTCTGCTCGATCACATCCACCTGGGCGACACGTCGAGATGCGCTTAGGCGGGCGATGTAGTCACGTAGTTCCTGTCGTTTTTGCTCAAGCTCGTTGACCTGTGCGTTCAGTCGCCGGATCTCCAATGTCCGCAGATTGAACGTCAGGAGAAGTGTGCCGGCGATGGCCAGCCCGCCGCCCAAAAAAACCGTTGAACGTCGCATGGCTTGTTATCCGACTTCACGCCCCATGACCGTGTACACGTCGTCGCTGTGAATTGATGCGATTCGTATTTCAATCGGGTTATACGGCATAGCTTCGATCCATTCGGCAAGGGTCATAGATGCGTAAGTCCAGCATCTATCGTTGGTTATGAGGACCGGCTGGTCTTTTCAATAACTACGCCTCCCAAGATCGCGTCATGCAGCACCATAAGTTTCCCCAAATTGTTATCGGCTGTTATATGGCCCCAAAAATTGTGTGAAATCGGGTTATGTGTCGCTTGACTAGGCCCCCCGCTTCCGCTTAAATTAACGTCGTGTGCTGTGCGATGTCCGCAGCGTCACCTGGCAGCTCCCTGCCGGGGTGGGCATCGCGGTGAGGGGGTCACCAACGCGACCGACGCATCCTCGCCTTAAGATGGAGAGGGAGGGGAGAGCTATCCTGCTTTATCAGTGGGCTTCCCTACCAGGCTAGTATGGCCATGCAGCAAAGGAGATCAGGGGTGATGTTGTCACGCGGTTTTGCAATCTGCTCAATTTTGGCGCTCACTACCGTTGTTCAGGGAGGAGTGACAATTCAGCTCGTGCCCAGCTTTTGTCCGGGAGGAACGTGTACCGCAGGCACTTGCTCCGGCGGCTCACGCGCCGGCCAGCCGTGTGCTGCGACGTGCTTTCCAACGAACGCTGTGGTTGATGTCGATGTGAGTTTAGTTCAGGACGCGGGCGGGGCTGATCAGCGCGTTCGCATGGTCGAGTTAGATATGGCGGACACGAGCTCGCTGCTCAACGTCCAACTTCTGGATACGCACAATCGCGGCACGCCCGGTACCGGCGACGACATCAAGTTCTGGTTCTTCGGCTCGCTGAACAATTGCGTAACCACGCCGTCGTTTTGCGGATTCAACCATTACAATGACGACGATCGCCCAGCCGGTCTCGTGGATTCGCGTTTGGACATGCTCGCGATTGCTTTTCAAGGTCTTAATGCCGATACACAGGCGCAATTGCTGCTTCCGGGGAATGGAACGCCGGTCGTAGTGGGCAAGTTGCGGGTGACCGTCCCGCCGATTGTAGGCATTCACGCTTTGAACTTCTCCAACGCCGACGATACCGGTGCAGACCGGGGCGCGCGAGTGGATTTCGGCTTCGATCCTCACGTGATCTGGCGGGCAAGGAATGCGTCTCCCAATCAGGTAGGCGGCGGGACGTTTAACTTTGATGTTAGAGATCCGTGTCCGCCCCCTACTGTAACGTTGGCGTCTTCGGTTCCGCCGTTTACCGGAGTTGGCGTAAGTTCAGCGCCGACCAATGGAACTCTGTGGCGGAACTCGCGGAACACGATTCGCTTAACGTTTAGTGGGCCGCTGCCAGCTGCCCCGACCGCTGGTCAAATCCAGATCAACGAGTTGCTCCCCGTTCCGCCGAATCCGGCACCGGGTTTTGGATCGGACCTTTCCGCAAATGGTTTCACCTTTACACTGGAGAATGGGCCTAACGGGAATAACTCTGTGCTGCGAGTCCGCGATGACATAACAAATGACCTTTTGCACCGTAAATGGTATGCAATCCGCAATACCGGCGGCTGGGCCGGAGTAGCCGCCTTTGAGGCTCAGTTCCCGGTTCAGGTAGGTGATTTTAACGGCGACAAGTTTGTCACTCCGCAGGACGTGAGTTTGATCAACGGAGCGCCGGGCGGAGCGCAGGCTGACCAGTCCCGAGCAGACATCAACGGAGATGGGTTCAAGACGCCTGCGGACGTGAGCCTTGCGAACGGAAATCAGTCAGGATTCCTGGCGAAGCCTGGGGGACACTAATTAGACGAGTTATCGGTCGCAGTGCTAGTGAAGAAACTGCACTTGCAGCGGCTGTTGATTGTGGATAAGATTAGAAACGCTAAGCTCCCTAGCAGTTGAGTGGGAGGGGTTAGAAAGGGCGAAGGAGATTCAGATGAGGAAAGTCGCAGCTTCTATGTTTGGTTTGGTGGCGGCTATCGCGGCCTCGACCGCGAATGCCGGCGTGGTGACCTTTACACCGGCTTCACGTCTTGTTACTCCGGGCACTCCGGCGGTCTTTGACTTGACCGTAACGGCCGCGGATCTTGGAGCGTTTGATGGACTCGGAATGGACATAGGTTCTGATAGGGCGGGTCTTGTAATGACCTTCGAGTACGCGCCATCGTTCCTGAGTTCCGCGACACTGACCCCGCCCCCTCCACAATCGTACGGAACCTATGCCAGTGATCTCTTTGTCGGTGGCAACCGTCTGGTCCCACTGACCAATCAGGACGCCTGGCGCGCACCGTTGCTGATCGGAACCTTGACGGTCCAAACAGCTGGCATGGCGCAGGACTCCTTCTTTGACATCTTCGTCGATGGTTTACGCGACCGAAATCAGTTCGGCGCCGACCTGAGTTCCGTTGGAACAAGCGCGGGTGCCTCTGAGCTGCTTCAAGGCAGTGCCCGCGTGAGCATCGTTCCAGAGCCGGCCACCCTGTCGTTGCTGGGGCTTGGGCTGGTTGGACTGCTGCGCCGTCGTCGGACCGCGTAGTACTTCGTATCTCGTGTAGCCTGGAGACTGCGACTCTCAAGGATACTCGAAGCCGGGCGCGAGGATGACTCGCCGCCCGGCTTCGCTTTTTTATCGGATGTGCCCGGAGGGCGTGCCTCGTGGCCTCTGGCCATTATTCAAGCCCTTTTGGTCCTGTGCTCGCGTGAAAGCAGGGTGTGTAGCCCCCACCACGATGCAAGACCCGATTTCGCTGCATGCTCGGTTCGTCCCGTAAGGGACGATTGACAATAGCCCAGCGTTTTCAACGCTGGGTTTCCGGCCGATTTCTATCTTGAGTCCCGGAGGGACGACTGGGGTCTTTCAATCTTCCCTCCGGGACTGGACTTGCGTTTAGATCTTCTCCCCCAGCCATAAATGGCTGGGCTATTCTCGGATGTCCCGCCGGGACACCGTCAATAGGACGAGGCAATCGGTCTTAATTACACGTTTCTGAGCCGATCACTGCTTTTTGATCGCGCGGTGACTTCACTCTGCCGACTAATAAAGGGGATGGTTCCCCCTCACCCTGCCCTCTCCCCCTAATGAGGGAGAGGAGATACGGTGCTTTGAAGTGAAGCGCTTTTTTGGATATAAAGGAAAAAGGACATCAGGTTATGAAAACACGACTCTTGAATCTGGTTTTGGCTATTGCGTTTTCCGCATCGGCGACGTGGGCGTCAAACCTTAGCCTCAGCGTTCAGCAGGACAACGGCACCAACGCCATCACGGTGGCCCCGGGCGCCGTGGTGAACTACAAGGTCGTCGGGACGCTTTCCGACAACCTCAACCGCGGCCTGGGACTGGTGAGCGTCAGCCTGGATTTTGATTTGGCCAGCCCGGGTGGCGATTTGACACCCGCGAACTCGCCGACGGGCGCTATCTCCTGCTCCAATCCCATGCCCGCCTTCGATACTCCCGCGGGGATTACAAACCCTCCCTGGCCCGGCGGCTTCGGCGGGACCGCCGTCGCCGGGGTTCTCGTCCAATGCTGCGGCGCTCAGAACACCATCAAGAACCCCAACGACGGGCCCGGCGGAGCGCCGGAGTTTCCGGTCGGTAATGTTCTTCTGGGTGTGGCCCAGCCCGCAGGATGCGGCCCGGCGGTGCTTCTCACCGGCTCGCTCACGATTCCCATGGGGACCCCCAACGGCACCTATAACCTGATGGCCCTCACTTCCGGCCCGAATGCGTCCTTCGCTAATACGATCGCCAATGACGGATCGGGGGCCGACTTTTATACCACCGAGGCTGTGGGGGCGGTTACCGCCACGAACCTGGCCATTACGGTTTCCGGCGTTGTGCCCCGCGCCCTTGTCTCATCGATCCCGCCGTTCACCGGAGTTGGAGTAGGCTCAGCGCCGACGAATGGAACCTTGTGGCGTACCGCGAAGAATACGATCCGCTTGACGTTCGATGGAACACTGCCGTCAGCTCCCACGGCGGGGCAGATCACGATCCAGGAACTTCTCCCCGCGGCGGGATGTGTGGGTGCGGGCGGGTTTGGTCCGGACCTTTCGGCCAACGGATTCACCTTCGTTCTGGAAAGCGGCAACACGGTCCTGAAGGTCCGCGATAACGATGCCACCAGCGATCTCCTGCACCGCAAGTGGTACGCGATCCGCAACACAGGGGGATGGGTCGGCGTAGCCGCCTTTGAGGCCCAGTTCCCGGTTCAGGTAGGTGATTTTAACGGCGACAAGTTTGTCACTCCGCAGGACGTGAGCCTCGTCAACGGAGCCCCCGGCGGCGCGCAGGCGGATCAGTCCCGAGCGGACATCAATGGCGACGGGTTCAAGACGCCGACGGATGTTAGTCTCACGAACGGAAATCAGTCCGGCTTCTTGGGAAAGCCATGCGGGCACTAGCCCTCGCTCTTAGCGTTCTAACTTAGTGGCCGCCGGGCGGGATGAGAACCGTCCGGCGGTTGTTTTTTGGGTTCGTGGAGCTGGCGGAGCGGTGCGTTTGCGGTAGCATAAAGGGGGTAGCGGCTCAGCCCGCGGCTCAATGAGGGAATGCAGCCGCGGCAAAGGCTCAAGGAGCGGCTCATGGCCGGTCGGGGACAAGATATGACGCCTGAACACACCGTACTTCTGGTTGATGACAACGCCCAGAACCTCGAACTGCTTGAAGTGTACATGGAGGACCTGCCGGAGGTGCGGGTGGTGACGGCGACGAACGGTCTGGAGGCGATGGCCAAGGTGGCCGACGAGGCGCCCGACCTCATCCTGCTGGACATCATGATGCCGAAGATGTCGGGGTTTGAGGTGTGCAAACGGATCAAGGCCGATCCCAAGACGCGGGACATCGTGGTGGTGATGGTGACGGCGCTGAACGAAACGAGCGACGTGGAACGGGCCGCGGAGTGCGGCACGGACGACTACATCACCAAGCCGATTGATCGCAAGGCGCTGGTGGGGTTGGTGCGAAACCTGCTGAGCGCGAAGGCGCGGGGATAGCACGTCATTGTCGATTGTCGATTGTCGATTGTCGATTGATTGATGGCCGACGGGACGCAAACAAGGCCCCGAAGCCGTAGGTCCAGACGGTGCCGATGACGATCCACCAGGGCCAGGCGATGTACACAATTCCGAACCAATCCTGATAACCCTTCAGCGCGGCGAGCAGGGCCACGGACGAGAGCATCGCCAGGGCGTTCGCTAGGTCGTGGCCGCGACGTTTGGTTGTCACGCCAAGGACGAAAACTCCGAGCATCCCTCCGAAAACCAAGCCCACCCATTCAAAAACCGCCCAAAGGAGTTCCTTGGCGTCTCGGAATGCCAAGGCCACGAGGATAAGGACCAGGCCGAAGAAAACGGTGAATACGCGGGCCATGAGAAGGAAATGGCCCTCCGACCGCACGACCTTCATCAAAGGGCGGTAGATGTCGGTAACCGCCGTCGAGGCGAGCGCGCCGATGGCGGAGGAGAGGCTGCCCATGGCGGCGGCGAAGATGGCGGCGACCATAAGACCCTGGAGGCCCAGATTAGACGGCAGGCCGTGAGCGATGAAATAGGGCAGGATCAGGGCGTGCTGCTCCATAACGCGGTCGGGAATGGTCTCGAACGGTCGGCTTTCGTAATAGGTCCAGAGCATCGAGCCAACGAAGAGAAACGTGCAGACAATGGGGAAGCCGGCGATGGCGTTGAAGATGAGCGATCGCCGGCTCTGTTTCAGGTTGGGGCAGGTGAGCATCCGCTGGGTGAGGTCCTGATCGGTGCCCATTGCGGCCATGGTGGTGAGTATGGCGTTGATGGTGAGCAGCCAGAACCCCTTTTCGCTGCTGAGGCTGATGCCGCCGGTGAAGAAGTGGAATTTGTCGGCGTAGTAGGCGTCGCCGAAGTTCTGGGCATAGTGGCCTGGGGTATAGAGGAAGAGGACGACGATCAGCGTGACGGCGGCGCCGACGAAGACGAGGGCTTGGAACGCGTCCGTCCAGAGAATGGCCTTGATGCCGCCGAAGGTGGCGTAAATCATGGCTACGCCGGTGGCGGCGATGACCACTAGAACCAGTGACCACTGGAAGATTTCCGAGACGGCGAGGCACGCCACCAAGAGCCGGATGCCGCTGCCGAAGATGCGGGAGGCGAAAAACATGAGCGAGGCCGTGGTGCGGGTCCAAGGGCCGAAACGCTGGCCGAGGTATTCGTAAACCGTGGTCACCGCCCCGCCGTAGAAGGCGGGCAGGAGCATGAAGACGATGAGGATGCGGCCGAGGAACGACCCGGCGTACATCTGCAGGTACGACCAGTCGGTTTTGAAGGCGTCGCCGGGGACGGCAATGACGGTAAGCGCGCTGATTTCGGTGGCGATGATGGAGACGCCGGCGAGAAGCCAGTGCTGCCGCCGGCCGCCGAGGAAGAAGTCGTGCGTGGTACGCTCGCGGCGGCCAAACCACAGGCCGATGGCCAGCGTTATCACGAAGTACGCGGCGAGGACCGCGAAGTCGAGCCAACCTAAGGTCACCTGGAAAAGCCTCCGTGCCGTGAAGGACGGATGGTACTAGGGATTCGGCAGGTCTGCCATTTGCGCGGGTATGCGGCTGACCGCTTCCCCCACAAACCGGAGGGCATTGACGATATCCATGAGGCCGGAAGGCTTATTACGGGCGCGCCAGCGGTCGGCGTAGCTGCGACCGGCGGCGGCAAGCCGATTAGAAAAGTCGGTTGAAGCCGGTTGTTTGTGGTTCATTTTTTCGGCGAATAGTTCCGTGAACATGCATGCAAGGGAAAGTTCGGCCAAATCGCGCGCGGTCAACACGGCGTTTGCCTTCATCGAATCAATTCGTCGAATCGCGCTGAGCGCCGTTTCCGCCGCCCCATCGAGTTCGTTGATGTTAGGGACCGTGGGTTCGTCGATCTGCTGAAGGGGCTGCCAGAAGAGCCGCCACGTTTCGCATCGCTCTGCAATCGCGGAGGCCTGACGCAACTCAGAGATTATTTCCGTATGGTCAGTTCCCCATACCGTTCGAGAGAAACGTCGATCAAAGTCCGGTCCCGTGGGATGATCGGCTTTCCAGGCGAGGGCCGCGCCGAGGGCGATCCCGTGCCAGGAGCAGGCGAGGGAGCTGAAGTGGCCGTGGTCGCCCCAGTCGGTGTTCAGAAGACCGGTCGCTCCGTGCCTGCGGCCAGCTTTGGAAAAAGCGGCGATGTTGCGCTCGGCCAGGTTCATGGCGTTGAGAATCCGCTTCCAACCCGAAGTGCCGGGACAGACCATGGTGTCAAGACCGGCGTCGGTGAACTTCCGAGTGCCTTCATAGTCGGCCTTGTCGTCGTAGCCCCAGTGCAGGACGGTCAGGTCTTTCGGAAGGCGCTCAAACAGTTCGGGATGTTTGAGAACTACGTCGCTCCAGACCTGTGTGCGTCGTCCCAGGCCCGCGCAGAGCGCATGCGTGCGCAGGATGTGGTCGATGTAGGGCGGACCAGTTCCGACAGCGGCGAAGCGGTCGCGATTCTTGCCCTTGCCCAAATCCCACGGCTCATCGCCGCAGATGTTCACTACGGGAGAGGAGAAGGCAGCGAGCATTTCCGACCAGATACGCTCCACGAGGGAGTGGGAATCATGATTCATGATGTCGAGGGTGAAGCCGCGAGCACGCTCGGGCCAAGACATGTCCTCCCACGATTTCGTTGGCTCAATTTCGGCGAGATGGCGGTACTTTGGCATGGACAGGATGCGCCCCATGTGTCCCAGCGTCGCAACGGCGGGAACGAGGTCGATGAATCGCTCACGGCAGTAGGCGTCAAGCTCCCGGATTTCGTCGGGGGTGAGGCCATCATCAACTCCACAAATATCGGGGTCGAAGGCGAAGTTGAAGGCATGTTCGATGTAGAGTTGAAGCTGATTGACCTTCAGTGCGGCGAGCCGGTCGGCGATGGTTTTCAACGTGTCCAGCGTCGGCGCCTTGCCGCGAGTTACGTCGTGGAGGAGGCCGCGCGTTGCGAAGTCGGGGGAATCGTCAATGACACAACAAGGCGCTTCGCCCTTGGCGAAGTCGGTAAGCTGAGTGAGGGTTTGCAGACCATAAAAGCATCCGGCGGGCGATCCGCCGAGCAACTGAATCTTGTCGGGGCGTATGACGAGCCGATAGCCGTCGCGGTGCTCGACCTGGGAACGATCGACGGCGATGGCGACAGCTTTCGCCGAACCGGCTGCGGATGATCGTACAGGGCAGCCCCCCCACCACTTTCGAGCCGCGCGCTCGACGCGAGAATCGCCCACCTCGATGTTCAGTGAAGTTCCTTGCGCGATGCGGCAAGTTCCTCCAGTTAAATGTGCTATCTTGCACACTGGCAGCAGCGTTGAAATCGAATCGTGATGAGAAGTCATCATTCGAGTTGCCTTGAAGCGGCCTCGACCGTGTGCTCAAGAAGAGTAGCGATGGTCATGGGACCGACGCCGCCGGGGACGGGAGTGATGAGCGCGGCGCGCTCCAGGGCGGAGTCGAAATCCACGTCGCCGATGTTGCCTTCGTTGTAGCCCGCGTCGATGACCACCGCGCCGGGTTTGATCCAGCTACCCTCGACAAAACGAGGCTTGCCGACAGCTATGATCAAAACGTCGGCGCGACCGATCACGGCGGGCAGGTCGCGGGTCCGCGAGTGGCAAAGAGTGACGGTGGCGTGGGAGTTGATGAGCATGGAAGCCATCGGACGGCCCAGGATAGGGCTTCGGCCGACGACGACGGCTTCGGCACCGTCCAGAGCAACCTTGTATTCGTTGAGCAGTCGCATGATGCCCGCGGGGGTGCAGGAGGGAAAGGCGGACATTCCGAGAATAACCCGCCCCAAGACGGCGGAACTCACACCGTCCACGTCTTTTTCGAGCGGGATGGCCTCGAAGGCGGCGCGCTTGTCGATGGGTGCGGGCACCGGATGTTGGACAAGGAGAGCGTGTACGCTGCGATCGGCGGCTAGTTGTTTGACCGCGTTCACCAATTGGTCAGTGGTTGCGTCGCTGGAAAGATTGATGCGCCGTGACTCGATGCCCGCCTCACGGCAGCGCTTGTCCTTGGCACGGACGTAAGCCGCCGAGCCCGGATCATCGCCGACGAGCACGGTCGCAAGGGTCGGCGTGACTGCGGTCGATTTGCGGATGCCTTCGACCCTGCGTTTGACGTCGTCGAGGACGCGCTTGGCCAGCGCGACGCCATCGATGAGCTTGGATTCGTAAGATCGAGGCATTCTCGCGGCTAGGTTTTGTTGTTGACAGTTTCCAAGATTGCGTGTTCTTTGGCGGTAGCATCCGATCTTAGTTTTTCGCCGCGTGCGAGCACCCCGGAAATGAACGCCTTATCGTCAAGGCTGCCCGCGTTAATCTTCACATTGAGGAATGCACCGAGCACGGCCGTGCGAGCGCAGAGAGCGGCGACGCCGGCGTCGGAGACGGAATTGGGATTGCCTGTCTCGGCCATGGCCTTGATGACTTCCATGGAGGCCAGGGCGGTTTCCATGACCTGCAAGGGAACTTCGATGGCCCGTTTCGTCGCATCCTGAATGGCTTGTTTTCTAGCGGTTTTCTCCGCATCGCTGGTTTGAGGCAATCCGAAGGCGCTCATGACGGCGTCGAAGGCCGCCGTGTCTTCGTCGATCAGGCGGAGCAGTTCGACGTAGTAGTGCTTTCCCTTTTCGGCCCAATCGGAAAATTCCTCCCAGCGGTCGTCCCAGCCGCGTTTGTGGGCGGAAAGATTGGCGACCATTGTGGCCAGGGCGGCTCCCAAGGCCCCCACCGCTGCCGACACCGATCCCCCGCCGGGCGCGGGAGATTCCGAGGCGGTTTCTTCGGTGAAATCCTCTATGGTTCTGTCAATCAATCGAAGAGGGCGAGAAAAGGTAGCGCGGGCTGAAGCCTGCGGCTCAGCTTTGCTAGATCGAATAGCATATTCGATGATCTTTTCCTCCGGCTTGAAGGGATAAAGATCATTGAGTCCCAACGATTTGACGGCGATCTTTAACAATTCCTTGTCGGGCACGCCGACGGAGCGTTGCTGCTTCCTGAGGAAATAGCGGCCGGCGTCGAGCATGGCCTTGAGCGGAACGAGGCCGACCAGCTCCGAGCCGGTCACGCGGATGCCGCGGGCCTCGGCCTTCTTGCAGCATTCATCGAACGCGACGTGCAGCGGCGTTACGCTGAGGTTGGTAAGGTTGATGGAAATCTGTGCGATGCAGTATTCCTCGATGTACCAGCCGATGGCCTTGACGCACTTGAGGCTACCGGGAACGCAGACGGAATTCCCTTTTTCGTCACAGACGATTTTTCCCGTGATAGAATCGCCTTCTCGTTTCAGGCGGCCTTTTTCGCGGATGTCGTAGGCAATGGCGTTGGCGCGGCGAGTCGAAGTGGTATTCAGATTGACGTTGTAGGCGACAAGAAAGTCACGGGCCCCCACCGCCGTCGCGCCGGATTTGGCGTTGAAAGTCGCCGAGCCGAAATCCGGCTTCCAGTCCGGTCGGGTGAGCTTATCCCGCAGTCCTTCGTACTCCCCTGCGCGAACATTGGCGAGATTGCGGCGCACCTCGTTGAAGGCTGCGTATTCATAGCAGTAGACCGATATGCCAAGTTCCTCGCCGATGCGTTTGGCCAGTTGACGGGCGTAGACGACGGTTTCATCCATGGTGACGCCGGCGACGGGGATGAGCGGGCAGACGTCGAGAGCGCCGAAGCGAGGGTGCTCGCCGTGGTGCTTCTTCATGTCGATCAGTTCCGTTGCTTTCCGGGCGGCGCGGAAGGCGGTTTCCACCACGGATTGCGGAGGGCCGACGAAGGTGACGACCGTTCGGTTGGTCGCCTTCCCCGGATCAACGTCCAGCAGGCGGACGCCGTCTTCGGTCTCGATCTGGTCGGTGATCTGTTTGATGATGTCCGTATCGCGTCCCTCACTGAAATTGGGGACGCATTCAATGATTTGGCCGGTCATGTTATGTAACCGCGAGAGACAATCCTCTGGGGCGCATCGTAGCGTCCGAGGGGCCGTTTGTCTTGCGGAAGGTCTTAGCGAGACGTGGTGCCGGCGGTTTGGGCGGTGGAGCAACGTTCGGCAAGCTGACCCAGCGCGGGATGCCCCGGCCGGAGGGATTTCCAACGGCCATACAGTCTGCTCAAGCGATTTTGGTTCGCGTCTGATGGAAGGCGGGACGCGGCGCTGCTGAGTACCTCGTCGATCAACTGTTCATGACGGGTACGGTCCATCAATCGGGGTGGATTTGCGGCGAGATCCAACGAGGCCTCGGCGGCATCCAGCGGGTCTTCCCGAACTACGGAGCGGAGGGCGGCTTCGATCAGCGGTTGGGCGAAGTCCGTGTCCTTTTCCCGCCAGATTTCGAGAAGCTGAGGCCATAGCGGCTGGGCTTCGCGCCAGCGGACACACGCCAGGCGGCGAAGCAGAGTCTGCTGGGTCACTGCGACCAATTCCTTGCGGATTTCGTCTTCCACACCCTCCGGGCCTGCGCGAAGGTGGTCGGCGGCAATGCTCATGAGGGCGGGGTTCGTGGCCTTTGGAACGGCGTCCATCATGTTGTAGAGCGTTCCAATGCGTTCACGGGCCGTTTCGGAGGCGTCGGAGAAGGGGCGCGAGGTACGACGATCAAGGCCTTCGCCGTCCGCCCTGGCCCAATGACGCTCGACAAAGGCGACCCACGCCGACGACGGATCGGATGGAGCGGCCTCGGGATCGAGATACTCTACAGTCTGGCCCGTGATTCGAGAGCGCGAGGCCTCCTTTTCATCGCGGAATAGATAGAGACGGTGTCGCCGACTGAGCGAAAACCGCAGACCGGCGGCGAAGGAAACCTGGGAACGCATGGGACCGGGGACGCCCAGGAGCAGCGCTTCCGCGGATGCGAGCCAGCCATCATTCACGGGTACGATGATTTCATGCTCCTCTAGCATTCGCTGAAGGGCCTGGCAGCGGTGCGGTGGGCTGAAGGTTAAGGGAAAGGATGCCGGCTTACCGGGAGCGTTGGCATCCAATGGCAAGTAAACTTCCGGAAGCACGACCGCGGGCTTGAGCTGCGGCGTTGTCAAGCCCGCAAGAGCCATGGCGCGGACGATCTGAAACGCGCTGAACCCATAGGCCGCAAAATCATCCGCGCTGAAGATGACGTTTTGAGTGTATACGCGGTGTCCGCCGCGGGCGGTGTGCTCGGCGCCCGCGTAGCAGGAATAGGCGACGCATAGTCTTTTCGTGGGAAGACGATAGAAGGCGACGGCGTACCGGTCCGGGTCATCTTCAGGGCCGGCGGGCTTCCAACAGAGTCCTTCGTGCGACGGCGAGAGGCGAGTAATCGCCTGTTTCTCTTCACTGCGCAAACCGCGACTGGCGGCAACGATGCGGTATCCCTCTCCCATCGGCCCACGGATGGAAGTGAAAATTGCCTGATCGCAGCGCAGCCCCGTCGAGGAACCTATTGTCGCCATCACTTCAGGCGAAGTTCTCGCCGGGCCTGGCCATTCGTTGATTTTTCTTTTTGGTTTTACGATCAAAGCTTGGAAAGCACCCACTCGAAGGGCTCAAGAATGCCGCGCGGGGCGACGTGCAGCGGATACGAAACGACGTTCTCCGAGTCATCCGGACCGTAGCCCAAGGCGCCCACGACGCTGGAAGCGAAGAACTCAAAGTTCGCAAAACGCGATTCGCAGATGTTCCACAAGCGGTTCAGGTTGGTGTGGGCGAAGCCGCGCGGATTGTCGAAACATTCCGGGCAATAATCCGCCTTGGAGAGAACGATGGCCACGGGCGTTTGCAGTTGGCTCGCTTTCTTCGTGCTGAGCACTCCGTCGAGGTAGGTCATCAGCTTCAGGGCGAAGAAGTCCGGCTGCGGAGAGCCCGCGGCGGCCATCGCGCCGTCCACAAGAAGAACAGCCCCCGCGCTCTTCTCCAGGAGCGAGCGAATCACCGCGAATGTCTTGGGAGTGGCTATTTCGGCGGCGATCGCTTCCCCGGCGATGTCCGGCATGACCAGGTCGTAGATCTTCGCACCGCGCTTACGCCGCGAGACCTGGTAATACGCCCAGTGCCAGTCGTCCACTTCCATGGCCGTCTTGGGCGGGAACTGTCGAGTGCTAAGGTGGCTGATGACCGAGTGTTGCAGATTGACGGAATACGCGCCCTTGGGAATGGCTTCGAAGTCCTCCGCCCGTTTGGAAAGCATGTCCAGCAGCATTCCCAGGTATACCGTCTTGCCGACGTTGCTGTCGCCCACGACGGTGACGACGCAAGGGTCGCGTTTCTGTATCAGGGCTTCATGGATAAGAGCCATGGGCGCGCCGCAACTGCTACAGATGAGGGCCTCCATCTGGTTCTGCGTCTGGCAGACCAGGCAGGGCAGCATGGCTTTTCGAGGTAGGGTGGCAGTAGGCATATTGTTGTCCTTACGGGTTTAGGTCAGCTTCCGTTAATCCAACTGGCTTCACGAAGATCCATGGCACAGCGGAAACCTGTGTTGTGGGCACGAGCGAGAGCGATCTGGCCGGTACGAAAATCGCTGGTGGCCTGGGCCTCAAAATAGGTGTCAAACGCCCCGCCGCGTACGACGTGCATGGGCATTTCGCCGACGATGGGCCGCCCGTAATTGTCGTTGACCGCGTATTCCGTATCGGTCCATTCCCAAATGTTTCCGACCAATTGCAAGACGTGATTCGGCGCCGCTCCGTGCGGATAGTCTGACACGGGTACGGTCCCCCCGCGGCGTGATGACCAGATATTGCACCGCTTCATGTCCATGGCGTCGCCCCAGGGGAATCGGCGCATCATGTCGGTGGAGCTGGCGAGGTGCCAGGAGGCGGCCATTTCCCATTCGTGTTCGGTCGGCAGGCGCTGGCCGATCCAAAGAGCGTAAGCCTGCGCTTCATACCAACTGACGCCGACGACTGGATGGTCGGCGAGCGTTGCATCGTGCCGCCCCAATCGCCACAGACGTGGTCCCGGCTGACCGCTCAAATCCTTGAGTTCAATGAGGTGGGGCCAGATTTCTTCGGGCCAGAACTCCAAGGCGTCGTAACCGCCTGCATCGACGAACTTCTGATATCGCGCATTGGTGACCGTATGGACGTCGAGCAGAAAGGGTTCCACGGCCACTTCCGCTCCCTCGGCGGGCACCTGCGCCTCACCACTGAGGGCCAGGCTGATGGTGATGTTGCCCGCCGGAACAAGGGCCATGCGCTGCTCAAGCTCACGCTTTGCCTTCTCAACGATGCTCGCGCCGGAGGGATGTTCATTCCATTTCTGCTCATTACGCAGAATCATGGCGAAGCGGCCTTGCTGCAGGCTCCTCTTGATCTCGTCACCATCCATGCTCTCGTAAGGCGCCGGCTGAAAGGCGGCTGCCTGCGATGCGAGAGGCGACTCGATGGAAGCGTCACCGTTTCCCTGGGTCCCGCGTGCCGTGGACTTATTGCGGCTAAAGAGTTTTAAGGCCATGTTCCTGCTCCGTATTCTTCGAGGTAATCCGACTATACTCCGATGGCTTTTCGCTTGGCGTCACGTCGAAGTTTGCGAAATGGATCGGTGATCTGTGTCACGGCGGGTTTCGGTCCGCGGAAAGGTCTAACAGACGCGGTGACGGGCTCCACGACGACCCGCTCATTCGAGGAGGGTGTGATCTTGGCAATGCTTCCACAACGCTGCAGGAGTTCATCGCGCTGCTCGGCAATCTGCTCATGGTCGCGGGTCAGTTGAGCCTGCATGGCCGTGATCGCCCTATGGGCCTCGTCGAGCTCCAACGCCTGAGCCTCCAGACGTTGACGTCTGGCAGCGAGATCCTTTTCCTGCTGTTCCAGTTCCTGCATTCTTGGTTCGAGCGCCTGCAGGCGGCTTTCCAGCGTGCGCTCGGATTGCGCCAGGGCCGTTTCCCTGTCGGCGAGGACTTTGGCCGTATGAGTCTGGCGTTGCACCTGATCGTCAAGCAGCGCCTTCGCGGTTTTCCAACCCGCCTGCTGTTCGGTGAGAACCTTCGACTCCTTTTCCACCTGCTCACGCGAGGCGAGGAGCTGAGCGGTCTGCTGTTCGATTTCCGCTGTCATCTTGACGATCCCCGCGAGCTGGACCTCGAAGTCATGACGCTGTCGGGCGAGCTGTGTATTGCTTTCCGTGAGTTGCTTTTGCTGATCGGCCACCTGTGCCCGCTCGCCACGCAGCCTGTCGACGTCAACCCGGACATGTTCCTGCGCGCCGCGAAGGGCGAGCACGGCCTGCCGAGCAAGCTCTTGCACTCGGCTCGGATCCGGTGGAGCGGAGCCTGATTCAATGGTCTGTTCGGTCGCCAATTCAACAGTTCCACACTAACGCTACCCTGTGGGTCGCGCTCCACGCATTGACAAGCCGGCCCATTGGAACCGGCTGACCAGTGGAAGACAGACTGACTAACACAGGCCGCGGCGTCATGGCGAGCCACGGCTTCGGGATAAGCCTACAATACAGTTTGAGTTTCAACTGGATGTGTGACGACCATACCGATAACTCGGCTTCCAACGTCTGCTAACGTACATCCGATGATTTGTGAAATGTAAACTTGACCTAGATTGGGTCACCCAACCGACCCGATCTTAACCCAGGGTGATGATCGGTACGGAAACTCCGCGCGAACGCAATCAAACGATGAAAAAAGAAGCCAAGAAACCAGACTTCTGCTCGAGCAGAGCGACCCCCGCTGAACCCAAGGCGGACATGGATGTGTTCCATGGCCTGGAATCGGCCATTGAGGCGCTAGAAAAAGGCCTCAGCGACTATGTGACCCAGGCTCGTACATGGTCCGAAAGCCGCGAACGACAAGCCGCTAACGAACGCGCTGAAGCCGAGCACCTTTCGTCAAAAGGTCTGAAAGAACAGCAAGAGCGAGCCGAGAAGCTCGCGCAACAAGAAGCAGCGCTGGTCCATCACCACGGGGAACTGGATCGCTTCAAAGCCGAACTGGACAGTCTGGCCGCGGAATGCGTCCGCCGCGATCGGGAGTTGTGCGAGCGCGAGGCTGCCGTCGATCAGAAACGTACTTCTTCCGAGCAGATCAAGGAATCGCTCGATGAGCGAACCAAACAACTCGTGCAACGAGAGCGCGAACTTGAAGCAAAATTCGCCAAGACCGGGCGTGATCTCGAATCACAGCGCGGCATCCAGACCTTCGCGGAAAAAAAGCTCGCTGAGCAACGAAAGCAATTCGAACAGGAACAGCAGAGCCTTGCGCGCTTTCGCGATGAGTTGGCGCGCCGGGAATCCGAGCTGGCGGCCCTCACGAATGAGAACAAGGCAAACCAACAGAAGCTCGAACAGCTCAACGCCGACCTCAAGACGAAACAGCAGATGCTGGCGGGCAAGGTCGAAGGATTAGCCGCTCAGCGAGATGATTTTGAGCGGCGCACGTCGGAGCTGACGGCCCACGGATCGCAGTTAAAGGCCCGGCAGAGCGACATCGACTCCCGCGCGAAAGCCCTGGACGAGCAGGAAAAACGACTCAAACGTCAGGCCGATGCTTCGGCGAAGCGGGAACAAGACCTCGAAAGAACCGCGGCCAGGTTGACCGAGAACGCCGCCGAACAAAAAGCGAGCGCGGACGCCTTGAAGCGTCGTGAGCGCGAACTTGCTGAAGCAACTCAATCCCTCAGCTTGCGTGCCGAGGCGCTTGAATCGGAGCGGCGGACTCTCGAAGGCCGAAAGGGGGCTGTCCAATCGGTCGGGAATGAACTCGATCAGCGAGAAAAGCAATTAAGGGGAGCTCTGAAGCAGTTGGAGGTTCGACACGCCTCGCTGGCGGAGTCGGAGAACCGGTTCCAGGCTGAACAACGCAAACTGGAGAGTCGACAAGCGGAACTTGAGGCGAGCACGGACGCCCTTAAGCGTGGCCAAGGCGAACTTGCCAAAGCAACTCAATCCCTCAGCTTGCGCGCCGAAGCGCTGGAATCGGAGCGGCGAACACTTGAAGGCCGAAAGGGCGATGTCCAATCGGTCGGAAATGAACTCGATCAACGGGAAAAGGACTTAAGGGAAGCTCTGCGGCAGTTGGAGCTTCGACACTCCTCGCTCGCGGAGTCGGAGAATCGGTTCCAGGCTGAACAACGAAAACTGGAGCATCAACGGGCGGAATGGGAGGCCGCCCGGACGGCCGCCGATATGGAACTGGCCGCCAAGCGAGAAGAGTTTGAACGAAAGGAAACCGCGTGCCGCGATCGACAAGATCAAGCGGAACGCGATCTGGAATCCGCCATCGAAGCCGCTAAGGACCTTGAACGGCGCGAGGCAGAACTCGCCCGACATTCCAAGGCGTTGGGCGAGCGTGAATACGCATTGACGTCGCGGGAGACACAACTGGAGGCGGCCAATCGAGACCTGCAGAATAAGCTAAGCAACGTTGAAAAAGCCCGCGGTCTGGCTGGTGATGTGGAATCGTCCCACGCGTGCGAACTCAACCGGATGAGGGCCGAATTAACCACGATGCGCGCGGAGATTGACCTGGCCCAGTCGCGCGGGAAAGAATTGGCGGGATCGCTGCGGAATGCGGAAGAGGCCCGAGCGCGAGAGGCAGTAGTCGCGAGGGGTGTGGTCGCTGAAGCGGCGCGCCTAAGAGCGCAATTGGAAACCGAAAAAAAGGCCGCCGCGGAGCAACGCGCCGCGATCGAACGACGCGAGCACGAAGTCCTCGCCCTGATGGAAGAGGCCAGCGCCAACCGACGCGCTGCAGAATCGGATCCTCCTAACGCCGCAAAGCTCCTCACGGCGCGACAGGCCAGTCACGCTGCGGTGGCGACGTTCTGGGCGGACTTTATTCCTCCGCCTGCGCATGTCGAAGGGCCTGCCATTACACCGGAGACCTCGTCAGAGGCCACGGCCGTTGCGGCATCGCCCCTGACTTCCGAAAAAGACCCTGTTGAGGAAAAACCGGCGACGAAGGAATCGGCTATGCAGGAAGCCCTCGCAGCGGCGCGAGCGGAAGTGGAAGAAGCCAAACGCATCGCTCCTGCGGCTGCGAGTTCGGAGGTCAAGGAGACGCCGCCCTCAACTAAAAAGAAACGTAAGAGCGGAAACACCCCGGTCAAGTTTACTCGCGAAATGGCTAAGAAGACCGTTCCCAAGGCGGCCGCCAAAGCACCGCCGCCGGTATCGGCATCCATTGATCTGGATGTGGATACCGCAAACAAGCTTCGGACCCTCCGCAGGCTCAATCCCAACAAGGCTGATCAGGAGCTTCTGGCGGCCATTGCCGGGGAGACGAAAAAAACGTCCAAAGCGAAGAACAAGAAGGGTTGGTTTTCGCTTAAATAGCCGTCATTCGCCCTGCATTTTCACGGCCCTCGGAGTATGGCTCGCACGGGACTCGCATCGAACCCCACCAGCTTTAGCGGCAATGCGATCAATTCGTAAAGACCCCCAGGAACGTCTTTCAACGACAGTCCTTCCAGAATGGCCATGTCGTGATGCAGGAACCGGTTGTGTGCCGGCAGGTCCTTCGATGAAAATAAATCGACGCTCGGCGTGTCAACGCCCACCAGCACCACTCCTTGATCGTGCAATACATCCAAAAGCTGAGGCGATAAGGCCGCGAAGTCTTCGTTGAACTTCGTCGGATCCGGGAAGGTGCCGGTGGCGAGCAAAACGCGCGGGGCTCGAATCGGTCCCCCAAGCTCGGCAGGTGTGATCCTTGTATTGCGTCCAACGTTAACGTGCATGACCTGACAGGCGCCGATGTAGTAATCGAGCCCGCGTTGATCGATGGCCGGAGCATCCAGGCCGTAATGGCTGGGCGCGTCGGCGTGAGCACCGAGATGGACCGTGGCGCGGAGCGTGGACAAGGTCACGCTGTCACCGCGTCTCAAATCACAGAGCACTTCGCGCGAAGGCGGGCTATCGCCGGGCCAGACGGCCAGAGAGGCGGTGATCGGCGGAGTGATGTCGTAGATCAAGTTTCGGTTCCCCGGCTCCTCTCGCTGTCCTCTAACGTGGAGTGCGACGCACTGTCAAGAGCACGCTACCTTCGGAATGATGGCGCTCTCGTGATAAGTTGATGAAGGACTTGCTGATTTGCACTGCTTCATCGACAATTGCAAACCGTTACAGCAAGGGCATTGAAATGACCGGAGTCGAGCGATCGTATGCGTGGGGAGTCGCCTTTCTGCTTCTCGCGTCGCTGCTTTGGAGCCTTAACGGGGCCTTGATCAAGGTGATTTACGAAGGCGGCCGAGGCCCGCATGGAGTGGCGATTGCGTTTTATCGCTCATTGTTCGCCGGACTGTTTCTACTCCCTTTGGCGCGTGGGAAGTGGCGGACGCTGATCCGTTCGAGAGAAGGCACTTCCAAGAGAATGGTGCGGCCTGCGGCTCTGTGGTGCGTCGTGTTTTTCACGCTGATGACCGCGTCTTTCGTGATCGCCAACACGAAGACGGAGGCTGCCAACGCCATCATCCTGCAATATACCTCTACCTTCTGGATCTTCGGCTTGTCTCCCTGGTTGCTGCGGGAACGTGCCCGGACGGGCGATCTTTGGATACTGGGGTTGGCGATGGTCGGCATCGCCATCATTTTCGCGGGCAATGCTTCCACGGACATGACGGGATTGGCGATCGCCTTGGCGTCGGGCCTGTTCTTCGGCTTGCTGACCATGATGATTCGGCGGCTGCGAGACTCCGATTCAGCCGCGGTGACGGTATTGAACAACCTGGGATCGGCGGCGCTGTTATTGCCGATCGCATGGGGGATGGGCGTGCTGATGGTGCCTTCGCGGGCACTATTTCTCCTTATCCTTATGGGAATCATCCAATTCGGAACGCCCTATTACCTTTATACGCTTGGACTGGCTCGCGTCCCCGCCTATCAGGCCGCGCTGATTACCATGGTTGAGCCGATTTTGGTGCCGGTGTGGACGTTCCTGGCCGTTGGTGAGCGCGTTGAATGGCCGACGCTGATCGGCGGCGCGGTGATCCTTGCGGCCCTGGTGCTGTTCATTCGAGCGGTTCAGCGGACGCGCAATCTTCCCAAGGCGGAAACGGCATGAAGAAAAAGGCGATTGTTTTGGGCTGCGGTCTGGTGGGCGCAACGATGGCCAGTGAGCTTGCGCGTGACATCGAGTTCGAGGTCACGGTCGCCGATTTCTCGGCAGATAACCTGCGGAAGTTGCGAGATAGTAAAGGAATTCAAACGCTTCAAGTGGACTTGAGCGACGCCTCACGCGTGAAGGAAGCGATCGGCAACCAGGATCTCGTCCTCGGCGCTTTGCCCAGTCGTATCGGGCTGCAAACCTTGGAAACCGTGATCCGCTGCAAAAAGCGCTATTGCGACATCTCCTTCATGCCCGAGGACGGCCTGCAACTGGATTCCCTCGCCAAAAAGAACGGTGCGACGGCGGTCGTGGACTGCGGCGTGTCGCCGGGATTGTCCAATTTGATGGTCGGGTACGCCGTGGCGCAAATGGATCGCGCCGAGCGAGCGGATATTTACGTAGGCGGACTGCCCAAGGCCCGCCGCTGGCCGTATCAGTACAAAGCTCCCTTCGCGCCGTCCGACGTGATTGAAGAATACACTCGCCCCGCGCGCCTCGTCGAAAACGGGAAGGTCGTGGTCAAACCGGCTTTGTCCGAACCCGAACTGATGGATTTCCCGCCTGCCGGAACGCTGGAAGCATTCAACACCGACGGCCTGCGCTCGCTGCTTGGGACGGTGCAAGTGCCCAACATGCGGGAAAAGACTTTGCGCTATCCGGGCCACGTTGAGCTCATGCGCGTACTGCGGGAAACCGGGTTCTTCGATCAGAAGGCAGTGGACGTCAAAGGAGCTTCGGTGCGCCCGCTGGACGTAACCTCCAAATTGCTCTTCCCGCATTGGACCTATCAACCCGGCGAAGAGGAGTTCACCATCCTGCGTGTAGTAGTAGAGGGTCGCAAAAACGGTAAGTCCGTGCGTCACACCTACGATTTGTATGACGAATTCGATCGTGCGACCGGAACGTCCTCCATGGCGAGGACTACCGGCTTTCCCTGTGTGATCGTGGCCCGGATGTTGGCAAACCAGCGGTTCGACCGGCTAGGCGTCTTTGCTCCTGAAACGCTTGCCAAGGAAGACGACATGTTCGAGCTGATCGTCAGCGAATTGAATAACAGAGGAGTTAAGGTCCGCATGGAAGTGAAAGAAGCGGCTGCATTATCATGAGTTCAAGGGAGAAAAGAATGACCAGGAAAATATGGCGTCAGGCGATCGTCGTTGGAGTATTGGGCGCGTTACTGTTGACGGCGACCCGGGCTGCTGCTCAAGAAGCGGCAAAGACCCCGCCGCCCCCCGCTCAAGCTGCGAGCACCGTTCCGGCAAAACCAAAGATGCCGTCGCGGGCGGAGCTTGAAAAGCAATTCGAAGAAGAATTGACGAACGCGACGCTGAACGGCGTCTGGCAAATGACCGGCCAGGGCGGACTTACCGGGAAGAGCGACCTGACGCCGCCGAAGCCGGACCTTTACGTCATCAGCAAGGTCGCCAAGGTCAGCGATGACTATTGGCTGATTACGGCGCGGATCAAGTACGCGGACAAAGATGTGAACATTCCGGTTCCGGTGCGAGTGGTCTGGGCCGAGGATACGGCCATCATTACGTTGAATGACCTGACGATGCCGCTGCTGGGAACGTATTCCGCGCGGGTGATGATTCACCACGGCTTTTACAGCGGCGTCTGGTATTGCGGGGAGAAGAACTATGGCGGTGTGATGCAAGGCCGGATTAGCAAAACGCCGATCGAAGCTCCGAATGGAGCAAAAAAAACGGGCGAATAATTACAAGTGAGACGGCGTGACCGCCCCGCGCTTGCGCTTGGGGTTCGGTTGGAATGCGCGACAGTTCCCATCGGAACCCGGAGCGCCAGCGACGGGCGGTGCCTTTCGCGCGGCCTAGAGCATCTAACATCCATGCGTAGCGTATCCGCAGCTTCGTAAGTAGGCCCGGCATTCGTCGGCATCGACGGCGCGGAGGGCGTCGCCGACTCCGCGTACGAGTGCGTCGATGCTTCGAG
>Ga0187893_10001052_pt1 | contig 68796 bp, 47 predicted proteins | sample MA1701074metaG_FD_139574 | JGI IMG/M metagenome (GOLD analysis project Ga0187893, IMG submission 139574) | White microbial mat communities from a basaltic lava cave in the Kipuka Kanohina Cave System on the Island of Hawaii, USA - MA170107-4 metaG ...
CAAGAGCGCATTGGGCAGTCCCGGGTCGGCGGGGAGAAAAAGGCTGCGGGAGCGGTCGCTGGCGGCGGCGAAATTCTTCAGCTCACGCAGGAGCAACGCCCGGCGCAAGTGGTCCAGATAGCGCCGCGTCGTCTGGCCGTCGAGAGCGAGGGCGGCGGCGAAGGCGTCCAGGACGATGGGCGCGCCGCCGGTGAGAAGCGCCGCCGAGAAAACGCGCTCCAGTTCGGGCAGCTTGCCGATGCCCTCCACGGCGGGGAGATCCTGGTAGACCGCCCTCGCGACGATGCCCTCGCGGAGCAGGCGCTGCGCCTCCGCGAGATCGGGCTCGAGGGCCGCGGCGGGGAATCCCCCGCGCACCAGATAATCGGCGAGGGCGGGTTCGAGGACGCGGCCGAACAGATAATCGTCGGCGGGATCGGCGGCCTGCGGGAGCTCCGGCGCGAGTAGATCGAGAGGCGGTGCGCCCAGGTCGGGCGCGCCGCGCAGGGCGCAGAATTCGTGGAACCGGAGCGGCGGCACCGCGATGATCTCGAACGACGCGTCCTCCAGTTCGGGACGCACGGATGCGGCGCCGACGATGCGGGCCTGCGGGCGCGTCTTCACCAGTTCGACGAACCGCGCAGGCCAGTCGGGGAGCGCCTGCAGCCCGTCGAGCAGGAGGAGGGGGGCGGGGCCGAGCTGTTTGAGAGCGAGGTCGACGAGCGCTCCCGGCGGCACGAGCCGGAGGAGCGGATGGTCCAGGGGAAGATAGGCCGTGGAACGAGCCCCCGGGCCGGAACGGAGCCGACTGTCGAGGAGGCGCAGGAGCGTCGCAGTCTTGCCACTGCCGCGCGGCCCGACGAGCAGCACCGGCCGCGTCGCGTCCCGGATGCGGCCATCGAACGGCCTCGGTTGGGTCGCGCGCGCGGCGCGCGGCAGCACTCCGCTGATCCACCAGGGATTTTGCGCGCGAAGCGCCTGGAGGAGGCGGGCTTCCGGGAGGATCTCCACGCACTCGTTGTACCCGCCGGACGCGACGGGAGACAGGGCGTGGTGGGGACCGGCCGGCGGCCGCGTACGCGACCGCCGGCCGGTCCTCTGACGCGCGCGGCGTTACCGCTTCGGCGGGCTCTGCATCGGCGGCTTGCCGCCGGGGGCCTGCTTGGGGGGACCCGCGGGCGGCGTGGCCTGCTTGCCGGGCGCGGCCGGCGGGGCCTTGCCGGGCTGGCCGGGCTGGGGGCCCTTGCCGGGCTGATTCGGGGGAGTCGGCATCGAGGAACTCTCCTTCCGTCCCTTTCGGGACACCTGCGGATCCCAGGGCGCTGGAACGCGCGTTCCACCCCGCCCGACCCGCTCAATCGTAGAGATCGCAAGGGCGGTGCCGACGAGGGTCGCTCAAACAGCCATGCTCTAAGTCATTATACCACAATAACTTGTATCATCGTCGTTCAATCCAGGGCCGTGCATCCCCCCCCTTGCGATAATGCGACCCGAAATTCAGGAGCCCTAGCCTCCGATTTCCCGGAGCGCCCCATCCGATGTTGATCCGTCTCCTGCTGGCTCTCGATTCGCGAGCCACCTCGCGTCGCCTTCGCTCCCTCTTCAAGGGCCGCGGGGTCGTCGCGTCCGACTTGGAGCCCGGGGAACCGCTCGTGGAACGGTTGAGCCGCGAGGACTGCGATCTCGTCATTGCGGACCGGGCCCACATCGCCGACCCTCCCGCGGAGACCGTGGGGGCGATCCGCAAGCTCCCCGAGCGGCCCGAGGTGATCGTCGTCCTCTCGGAAGAAAACGCCGCGGACCGTGCGCGCCTCATCGCCGCGGGTTGCCTCGGCGTCGTGTTTGCCGGCCTGCCTGCCCCGGCGCTGAGGGCCGCGCTCCTCGCGCTGGTCGCCCGACGGCGCGAGGATGCGCTGGGACGCCTCGGCGCCCTCCGCCCGGGGGAGATCTGCCGCCTGAGCGACTTCGCCGCCTCGAGTCTCCCGATGCAGCGTCTCGTCTCCACCGCGCGTCGCCTCGTCTCCGCCGACAGCTCGCTCCTCGTCCTGGGCGAGACCGGCGTGGGCAAGGAGTGGCTGGCGCGCGCCATCCACGCCGAAGGCCCCCACGCCGGTGGTCCCTTCATCGCCGTGAACTGCGCCGCGTTCCCGGAAAGCCTTCTCGAGAGCGAACTGTTCGGCCACGAGCGCGGAGCCTTCACCGGCGCCGTGCGCGCGCGCCGCGGCTACTTCGAACTGGCCCACCGCGGCACGCTCTTCCTGGACGAGATCGGGGAGATGCCCGCGCACCTGCAGGTGAAGCTCCTGCGGGTCTTGCAGGAGCGGAAAATCCAGCGCGTCGGAAGCGAGCAGGCCCTGGAAGTGGAGGTGCGCGTCGTCGCCGCCACCAATCGCGACCTGAAGGCGGACATGGCCACGGGCCGATTCCGGCAGGACCTGTTCTTCCGGCTCGGGGTGGTCTCCCTCACCGTTCCCCCGCTGCGCGAACGGCGCGAAGACATCGCCGACCTGGTGAACAGTTACTTCGACCAGTTCCGTGCCCGCTTCGGCCGGCCGGTCGGGCGGATCACGGATCGCGCGATGGAGTCGCTGACGCACTACTCCTGGCCCGGCAACGTGCGCGAACTGATCAACGTCCTCGAACGCGCCGTGCTGCTCTGCACCGGAAGCGAGATCGACCTGGCCGACCTGCCGGAGCTCGCGGGCGCGCAGTCCGGATCCGAAGCGGCGCGCAGCCTCCCCGCGAGCCCGCCGGGCCTCGCCGAGAAGTTTCCCGCCACCCTGCTGGAAATGCCGATGCGCCGGGCGCGGGAGGACCTGCTCGATTCGTTCGAGCGCGCCTACCTCTCCGGTGTCCTGCGCGCCAGCGGCGGGCGCATCGGGGAGGCGGCCGCGAGGGCGGGCATCCATCCGCGGTCGCTCTTCGACAAGATGCGACACCACGGAATGCGCAAGGAGGACTTCAAGATGACGCGGCCGAGTCCCGGTCCGCCCTGAGCCCGCCGCCCGGGCTGCGGAAATCGAAGGTGCATCGCTTCACCAGCATCGTGGCATACGAGCCTGGCTTCAGCCGGAACGAGAGCGGGATCTTCACGCGGCCGGGATTGCATTCGTCCTCATCGATGGCTCCCGACTCCAGCCCTTCCGGCACCACGATGGCCGCCCGGATGCCGCGGCGGAAGCGGAGACGGCCCAGGGCGGCGCGGTCGACGCCGTCCGCCTGGAGCAACGGATCGAGGAGCGGGTGGGACTCGGCGTGCGAGGACGCCAGAGGGATCCGCTCCTCCTTGAGGGCGCCCGGGTCCTGCTCGTGGAAGACGTAGGGGCCGGCGACGCCGGGATGGGTCGGGCCGCTGCCCACGGCGCGCCGCAGCCCCTCGTTGAAGAGGAACGCCTGGTAGGCGGAGAGGTAGAGCGAGCGCAGCCCCTGGTCGAGCATGGAATAGGCCTCGGCGAAGGTCGCGCCCTCGGCGAGGGCCAGACAGATGCGCTGCTCGATGGACCGCTCGAGGGCCTGCGCCAACTCCCCCCACGCCCCCCACCGATCGTGCAGCAGGCGGCGCCGCCGCTTCAGCCTGCTTCTGTCCTCGCGGGCGGGCGACGCGATCGCCATCCGCAGCGCCGCCTCCTCCTTCCCGTGGAGGAGCGCGCGCGCCACCAGTCCGCCTCCCTCCCCGCGCATCGAGCCGAACCGCTGGTCGTCGTAGTAGTCGGGAAACCCGTGGACGGCCGCGGCGCGAGCGCGCTCCTCAACCAGCGCGGCCTGCGCCGGCTTGAGATGGCGCAAGACGATGCGGAACTGGTTGCCTAAGAGCATGCCCCGCGCGACGGGGCGCGGGGAGCGGCCGAGGTAGTTCGCGCGAACGCCGCGCCCCTCGAAATTGCGCGTCGGGCCGCCGCGGACGGAGATGGTCTGGGCGGTCACGCCATACTTGTCCTTGAGCCCCGCGAACGCGACCGCTTGACCACGCAGCCGCCAGGCGCGCGCCAGCACCCCGACCGCCTCCAGAGTGCCGATCCCGCTCTTCTCCAGCCGGTAAAGCGTGAACGGGCCCTCGTTGCCGGGAACGAGCGCGCTCACCTCCTCCACGCGAAAATCGCCCGGGTCCTGCTTCACCTTCACCCATGCAGTGTACGCCTCGAGCCACTCCGCCCCACGCTGCTAGAATCGCGGGATTCCATGCAACGCACCCTTGCGGCCCTTTTCTTGGCCCTGCTCCTGGCAGCCTGCGGCCGGCCCGAGGCGGCGCGGGAGGCGGGGGCCGGCACGAAGCGGGAGGAGTTCCTCGCGCCGGTGCGGGTGGCCCCGCCCTCCCGGGCCACGGTGGAGGACTCGATCCACACCACAGCCACCCTCGAGACGGAGCGGCGCGTGGACCTCTTCGCCGAGGTGGAGGGCGTCGTCGAGGAGCGGATCGCCGATCTGGGCACGGTCCTGACGGCCGCCGGCAACGGGGGCGACCCGCTTCTCCTGGCGCGGCTGGATGACCGCGATTTCGCGCTTGCGGAGGCGGAGGCGACGATCGTGCTCGAGGAGAAGCGCGGCCGGGTCGAGGAGTTGAAGCTGGAGCGGGCCAAGGCGGAGCAGGAGCTGGCGCAGGCGCGCTCAAGCCTCGATGAGGCGCAGGCGGCCTTCGCGCGGGCCGACACCGCGCGCAGGGACGGCGACGTCACCGCCGCCGATTGGGACGCGGCCCGGTTCGCCCTCGCCATCGCCGAGAGCAAGCTCAAGGGGGCGGACGCGCTCTTCCGCAAGGCGGAGGTCGTCCTGGGGCTGGGAGACGTCGCCGTCCGGCAGGCGGGGGTGGCGTTGGCGCGCGCGGTGCGCAATCGCGAGAAGGCGGTCCTGCGCGCCCCCTTCCCCGGGGTGGTGACCGCCTGCAGCGCGCGGGAGGGCCAACGCGTGAAGGCGGGCGACCACCTTTACACGGTGGAGGATCCCGCGAGCCTCGCGGTGATCGCGCAGATCCCTGTGCGCGACGCTGCGCGCGTGCGCAAGCAGGCTCTGGTCGCGGTGGAGAGCAGCGCGGTGCCGGGCCACGCCACCACGGGGACGGTCACCCTGATCGCCCCCGCGGTGAACCGGGAGGCGGGCACGGTACCGGTGAAGATCACCGTGGCGCCGGCCGCGGGGTTCCTGCCCGGCCTCTACGTCTCGCTGCGCATCGTCGTGGCGAGGAAGGAGAACGCCTTGGTCGTGCCCAAGCGGGCGGTCCTGCGCGGGGACGGTGAGGCGGCCTCCCTCTTCGTCGTGGAGGAGGGGAAGGCGCGGCGGGTGACGATCCGCACGGGATTCGACGGCCCCGGCGTGCAGGAGGTGCTGGAGGGGATCGGGGAGGAAGCGCGCGTCGTGGTGGAGGGGCAAGACACCATCGCCGACGACGCCAAGGTCGAGATCCGCGGGTCATGACCGGCCTCCTGGCGGGGGCGGCGCGGCGGCCGGTGGCGGTCTCCATGGTGGTCGCCGCCGTCTTCGTCTTCGGCTTCGTCTCCTACGGCCGGCTCGATCTGGCGCTCCTCCCGAGCCTGAACATCCCCACGCTCACCGTGCGCACGGAGGTGCCCGGTGCCGGGCCGCGCGACGTGGACAAGCGCGTGACCGAGGTGCTCGAAAAGCGCCTCGCCACCACGGGCGGGCTCCTGGCCATCTCCTCGGTGAGCCGCAGCGACCTGAGCGACATCACCCTCGAGTTCCGCGCCGACGCGGATAGGGGCGAGGTCCGCAGCGAGATCGATTCCAAGATCGATGCCGCCCTGCTCCCCGATTCGGCGAAGCGGCCGCTGGTCCTCCCCTACGACCCCGACCTGGACCCGATCCTCCGTATCGCCGTCTCCTCCCGCGGCACCGCCGAAGCCGATCTCGCCGTGGCGCGCAAGCTCGCCGAGGAGGAGGTGGAGAAAGAACTCAAGAAGCTGCCCGGGGTCGCCGCGGCGCGCATCCGCGGGGGGCGCCAGCGCGAGGTGGCGGTCCATCTCGACGAGGGGGCTTTGCGTCGCACCGGCATCTCCCTGGCCCAGGTGGCCGCCGCCCTCACCGCGGCCAACCGCAACGAGGCGGCGGGGACCATCGCCGAGGGGACCATCGAGTACGTGGTGCGGTCGGTGAACGAATTGCGCGACGTGCGGGAGATCGCGGCGCTCCCGGTGGCCACGGCGGCGGGCGTGCCGATCCGGGTGGGCGATCTGGGCCGGGTGGAGGAGACCTTCAGGGAGCGCGAGATGGCCGCCTACCTCGACGGGCGCGAGGCGGTGCTCGTGGAGGTCTACAAGAAGGCGGACGCCAACCTGGTCACCGTCGCGCGCGCCGTGCGCGAGAGGCTCGACTCGAAAGGCAGGGAGCGCGGCCTCGCGGGGACGCTCGCGGAGTGGGTGACGCTCCGTGTGCTCTCGAACCAGAGCCGCTTCATCGAGGGGGCGGTGCAGGAGGTGCGCGACACCGCGGTGCTGGGCGGCGCGCTGGCGGTGCTCGTCCTCTACCTCTTCCTGCGGCACGCCGCCTCCACGTTCGTTTCCGCCGGCGTGATCGGCGTCTGCGTCGTCGCGACCTTCGCGCCCATGTTCCTCGCCGGCGTCTCGCTCAACGTGATGTCGCTCGGCGGCCTCGCCCTCGGCGTCGGGATGCTGGTGGACAACGCCATCGTCGTCCTGGAGGCCTCCGCGCGACGGCGCGCGCGGGGCGAGAGCGCCGCCGACGCCGCGGTGGGCGGCGTGCGCGACGTGGCGGGCGCGATCACCGCCTCCACCCTCACCACGGTCTGCGTCTTCTTCCCCATCGTCTTCCTCGGCCAGGCGGGGCTGGTGGGACAGATCTTCCGGGATCTCGCCCTGACCATCGTCTTCTCCATCCTGGTTTCGCTCCTGGTGGCGCTCTTCGTCATCCCGACCTTCCTCGCGCTCGCCCCGCGCCGGCTCCGAGGCGCGCGGAGGGCCCCGCGCGTGCGGGCGCGCTTCGGCTGGGCGGGCACGTTTCTCTCCGACCGCACCGCGCTGGCCTGGGCGCGGCTTCCCCGCCGCGCCCTGCTCGGGCGGATCTGGCACGGCCTCTGGCTCCTTCTCGCCCTTCCCTTCGCGATCGTGCAGCGCACCTTCGGCCTGCTCTTCCGGCTCGTGGCGCTCCTGGGCGGCCTGCTCTTCCTCGGCGCGTCCCGCCTCGCCCATGCGCTCTTCCGGCCGCTTGCGGCAGGCTTCCAGCGCGGCTATGCGATCCTGGAGCGCGGCTACCCGCGCTTCTTGCGCGCCTGCCTGGCGCGGCCGCGCGCGGTGCTCCTCACAACCGTCGCTCTCGTCGCGGTCACCGTCGAGCGCGCCTCCACGCTCAGCCCTGATCTCCTGCCGGAGTCCTTCACCGGAGAGTTCGACGTGAAGGTCTCGTTCCCCGCGGGGACGCCGCTGGAGCGCACCGCGGCGCGCATGCTTCCCCTCGAAGCGGAGGTGCGCCGGCTGGAAGGGGTGGAGTGGGTGGCGACCCTCGCCGGGGTGGAGGCGGACGCGGATCGCGCCGCCGACGAAGGCGAACACACCGCACGGCTCACCGTGCACCTGCGCAGGGGGGCCGGGGGGGACGGCACCGAGGCGCGGGTGCGCGAGGAGGTGCGTCGCCTCGTGGCGCGGGTGCCGGACACCCAGCCGCCCCGCTTCCTCGCGTCGGCGCTCTTCCGGTTCGCGCTGCCGCTGCGCATCGTCTTCAGCGGCGGCGAAGCGGACTTGCCGCGTCTCGGCCGGGCAGCGGAGGAGGCCGCGGCGGGTCTGCGCGCCTTCGCAGGCGTGAAAAACGTCCAGATGAGCCTGGGCCGCGGGGCACGCGAGGTGCGGCTCCTCCTCGACCGCGACGCGCTCTTCCGCCATGGGCTCACGGTGGAGCAGGTCTCGGCGAGGCTGCGCGCCAAGATCCAGGGAGTGGTGCCGACGGCTCTGGTGGAGGGATCGGCGCGCACCGACGTGCGCGTCCGCCTGCAGGGGGTGGATCGCGACACCCTGCGACGGCTCACCGACATCGACATCTCGGCGGAGGGCGCCGCGCCGCTCCCGCTCCTGGCCGTCCTGCTGGGCCCGCCGGAGGTGGCGGAAGGGCCGGGGGAGATCCGACGCGTCTCCGGTCGCCATGCGGCGCTCGTGACCGCGGACTACGATGGGTTCGATTTGGGCGCGCTCACCGCGCAGGCGGAAGCGATGGCGCGTCCGGTCGCCGAGCGGCTGCGTGTGGACATGGAGGTGGCCGGCCGCAGTCGCGAGGCGGAGAAGTCGAGCCGCGCGCTCCTGCTCGCGCTCGGCCTCGCCGTCTTCCTGGTCTACGCGGTCATGGCCGCCCAGTTCGAGTCGTTTCTCCAGCCGCTCCTCATCATGATCTCCCTCCCGCTCGCCGGGATCGGGACGGTCTGGGCGCTGGTCGCCCTCGGCCTGCCGGTGAGCGTCGTCGTGCTGCTCGGTGCGATCCTCCTCGCCGGCATCGCGGTGAACAACGCCATCGTCCTCCTCGACTGCATCAACCGCCGGCGCGCCGAGGGGCTCATGGTGCGCGACGCGATCGAGGAGGCCGCGCGCGAGCGCCTGCGGCCCATCCTCATGACCACCGCGACGACCATCCTGGGGCTCCTGCCGCTCACCGGGTTGCTCGCAGGGCTTCCCGGGGCCGAGAGCCTTCCCCTCGGCCTCGGCGGGGGGGACGCCGCCGAGCTCCGCGCGCCCATGGCGATCACCGTGATCGGCGGCCTCTTCAGCAGCACGGCGTTGACCCTCGTCCTGATCCCCGTCCTGGCGCTCCTCGCGGCGGGGCGGCGCGCACCGGCCCGCACGCCGGAGGCGGCGGCGTGAGCAGGCTCCTGCGCGGCATCCTGCGGCGGCCCGTCGCCGTGCTCGTCGCCTCGCTGGCCGTCCTGGTGGTCGGCGTGATCTCCTTCCTCCATGTGCCCATCCAGATGTTCCCGGACGGATTCGAGGAGCGGAATCTCTCCGTCGAGGCGTGGCTCCGCGAAGCCTCGCCGGAGGAGGCGGAGCGTCACGTGGCGATCCCCCTCGAGGAGTCCCTCGGCACCGTCCCCGGCATCCTGACGATGAGCACCGCATGCTCCCCCAGCCGGGTGGAGATCGCGCTCAAGCTGGCGCGGGACGCCGACCCCGGCCTCGTGGAGCGCGAGGTGCGCGACCGCGTCGCACGGGTCCAGCCCGATCTGCCCGACGATGTGACGCGGGTGAACGTGCGGCGGTTCGGGCCGCAGGACATGCCGGTGGTCTGGTTCTCCGTCTCCGGGGATGTGGACCGCCTCGAGCTCTCCGACTTCATGGAGGAGGTCGTGCTTCCGCGGCTCGAGGCGCTGGAGGGGGTCGCCCGCGCGAGCGCCCGCGGCCTCGTGAAGCGCACCGTGCGCATCTGGCTGGACAAGGAAGAGGTGGCACGACGGCGGATCGATCTGCGGGAGCTGCTCGGGCGGCTGCGCGGCGACAACGTCTCCACCGACGTGGGGAGCGTCTCCGAGGGGGGCCGCAAGGTGTTCTTGCGCGCGACCATGGAGTTCGCCTCCCTCGACGAATTGCGCGCCTTCCCCGTCGAGGCAGGGCTCACCCTCGGGCAGATCGCCACGATCCTGGTCGAACCGATCCTGGACCAGGGATGGGGGCGGTTCAACGGGAACGCCGTGATCGGGGGCAGCGTCCACAAGACCTCCGGCTCCAACTCCGTCGACACCTGCGCCCGGGTCCGCGCGCTGTTCGCCGACCTCACGGCGAATCACCCCCGCGCCCGTGGCCTCGTGATCCGGCCCTTCTTCGACCAGGGCCGAGAGATCGAGAACGCGCTGGGGACGCTCATCGACAACTCCTGGCAGGGCGGGCTCCTCGCCATGGGTGTCCTCTACGCCTTCTTCCGCAGGATGCGCATGACCCTCCTCGTGGCGGCCGCCATCCCGCTCTCGCTCACCATGGCCGTCACGCTGCTCTACCTGGGCGGGAGCTCGCTCAACATGATCACGATGATGGGCCTCACCCTCGCCGTGGGGATGCTCATCGACAACGCCATCGTCGTGGTCGAATCGATCCTCCGCCGTCGGGAGGCGGGCGATGCGCCGCCCGAGGCCGCCGGCCGCGGCACCGGCGAGGTGGCGCTCGCCGTGGTGACCTCCACGCTCACCACGCTGGTGGTGTTCCTGCCGGTGATTTTCCTCACCGACGACGCCAACGCACGCCTGCTCATGGGCTCGCTCGGCGGCCCCATCGCCTTCGCCCTGCTCGCCTCCCTCGCGGTGGCGCTCGTGCTCATCCCTCTGGGTTCGATCCACCTGCGCCGTCGCGCCGAGGGTCCCCCGCCCCCCTCCCCGGAGCTCGGGCCGGCGGGGCGCGGATTCCGCGGCGCGTTCGGGAGAGTTCTCGGCCGCGCGCTGCGCAACCGGTTCGCCGTCGTGGTCCTCGCCTTGGTGTTCCTCGCCAGCGCGTCCATCCCGTTCACTCGCGCCCGGCGCCAGCAGTCCATGGGACATGGCGGCAGCGCGGTGCGGGTCTCCCTGCGGTTCCCGCGCCATTACTCGATGGCCGACGCCGACGCGGCGATGCGCCTCTACGAGACCCACGTGAGCAACCTGCGGGAGGCGCTGGAGCTCGAGGGCATCTACGCGCACTTCGACAAGCGATCCGCATTCCTCATGGCATGGAAGCGGCGCCGGGCGCAGGCGAGCCTCGACGAGATCCGCGAGGCGGTCCGGAAGGACTGGCCGCGGGTCCCCGGCGTGCGCACCAGCCTGGAGGCGATGTCGCTCGAGGAGAAGACGACGGTGACGCTGGAGGGCGAGGATCCGGTGGCGCTGGAGGCCACGATGGCAGCGATGCGGGCGCGCCTCGAGAGGCTCCCGTCGGTCGCGGAGGTCGTGGGGGCGGAGGCGGACGGGACGCAGGAGCTGCGAGTGAGCGTGGACCGCGATGCGCTCGACCGGATGGAGGTGGATGTCGATGCGGTGCGCGCCACGGTGGGCTGGATCCTGCGCGGCGCGTCCCTCCGCGACTACACCGGGGAGGGGCGGAGCCTTCCGCTCATCGTGGAATTGGACCCGGAGCAGGCGGGGGACGTGGCGGACCTCGCGCAGGTGCTGGTCCCGACGCGCCGCGGCATGGTGCCGCTGCCGTCGGTCACCACCGCCGAGGTGCGCCGGGCCCCGATTTCGCTCACGCGCGAGGACGGGCGGCGGGTCGGGGGGGTGACGGTGACGGGACGGCCCGGCGACGCGCGGGCGTTCCATGCAGCGGTGCAGGCGGCGGTGGCGGCGGTGCCGATGCCGCCGGGGGTACGGTTCCGCGTGGGCGGCGCATGGAACGAGCTCCAGTCGACCTTCAGGAACCTCGCCGACGCCGCCATCCTCTCCATCGTCCTGGTCTTCCTGCTCACCGGGGTGCTCTTCGAGGCGCTGCTGCTGCCGCTGGCGGTGCTCTTCGCGATCCCCCCCGCGTTCGCGGGCTCGGTCTGGGCGCTGCACCTCCTCGACAAGCCCATCGACGAGCTGGCCTACCTGGGATTCATCCTGCTGGCCGGGGTCGTCGTGAACAACGGCATCGTGCTCGTCGACCGCGTGCAGCAGCTGCGCCGCGCGGGGATGCCCCTGCGCGCGGCGGTGGTGGCCGCCGGGCGCGACCGGCTGCGCCCCGTACTCATGACTTCGCTGACCACGATGGTCGGCCTGCTCCCGATGGCCCTCGGCGGCGGCGGCGGCGAAGGCATCCAGTACGACACCCTGGCCACCGCCGTGATCGGCGGCCTCGCCGCCTCGACCGTCATGACGCTCTTCCTCGTGCCCGTCGCCTTCACCCTCTTCCACAACCTCTCCCTCTCCCTCCGACGTGCAATGCAACGTCGGAGGGTGCGTTAACCCGCTGTCATTGCTCGGCTTACGCCGCGCCATCGCGTCATCCGATACGCAGCGCCGGGTCGAATCCTCGCCCGCATGGCGATGGACCACAGCGAAGGGCCGAATCTCGCACTTCCCCCTGCGGCCGCACCCATCGGAGAAGGCGATCGCACGTCCCAAGTCGCCGCTGGAGCGAGGGTTGGGACGGGCGGGGTCGGCGAGCGGAAGGGAGGTACGTATAATGCGGCGCTCGTTGCAGCCATGGTGCAGGAGATCGTTGGCAAGTTCATCGGGGACACGGCGCGGTTCGGCCTCGTCGTGGCACGCTTCAACGCGGTCGTGACCGACCGCCTCGAGGCGGGGGCGCTCGATGCGTTGCGCCGGCACGGGGTGGCCGAGGACCGCATCCTGGTGGCCCGGGTGCCGGGGGCATTCGAAATCCCCTCGGTCGCGCGCCTCCTGCTCCACCAGGGCCGGTGCGACGCGGTCCTGGGACTCGGCTGCGTCCTGAAGGGGGAAACCCCGCACTTCGACTACGTCTGCGAGGCGGCGGTCGGCGGCCTCGCGGCGATCGGCCGGGAGACAGGGCGGCCCGTGGCCTGCGGCGTGCTGACCTGCGACACCCTCGAGCAGGCGCTCCAGCGCGCCGGGGGCAAGGCGGGCAACAAGGGGTTCGAGGCGGCCATGGCCGCCCTCGAGGGCGCTTCCCTCGCCCGGGAGCTGGCGCGGTGAGGAAACGTACCCGCGCCCGGGAATTGGCGCTCCAACTGCTCTACATGGCCGACGTGCAGGGCACCGAGGCGCTCGCGCAGATGGACTCCTTCCTGCACCGCCACGGCCAGGACGACCTCGAGGTGACGACGTTCGCGCGCGCCCTGGTGGAAGGGGTGATGGAGCAGCGCGCGGAGATCGACGCGATCCTGAGCGCCGCCACGCAGAATTGGGAGCTGCACCGCATGGCGCTGGTGGACCGCAACATCTTGCGGCTCGCGGCCCACGAACTCCTGCGCAAAGAGGACGTTCCCGCCAAGGTCGCCATCAACGAGGCGATCGAATTGGGGAAGCGGTTCTCCACGCAGCAGTCCGGCTCCTTCATCAACGGCATCCTCGATCGCATCCGCCGCGAGCGCGACCTCTGATGGGCCTTTTCGACAGGCTGAGAGCCGGCCTCCGCAAGACGCGCGATTTCCTCGCCGGCGGGCTGCTGCGCATCGTCGGCAAGCGCCGCCTCGACGAGACGGTCCTGGAGGAGATCGAGGAGTTCCTCCTCGAATCGGACGTCGGCGTGAAAACGACCGACGCCCTGGTGGTCGCCTTGCGCGCGGCCTGGAAGGCGAAGGAGGTCACCGAGGGCGAGCAGGTGCTCCCGTTCCTCAAGCGGACCCTGGTGGAACGGCTCTCCGCGATGGACCGCTCCCTGCGCACCGCTGCCGACGGCCCCACCGTCCTCCTCATCGTCGGGGTGAACGGCTCGGGCAAGACCACCTCCATCGCGAAGCTGGCGGGCCACTTTCGCGAGCAGGGCAGAAGCGTCGTGCTCGGGGCGGGGGACACGTTCCGCGCCGCCGCCGTGGAGCAGCTCACCATCTGGAGCAAGCGCCTCGGCGTCGAGATCGTCAAACAGGCGACCGGCGCCGATCCCGCCGCGGTCGCCTTCGACGCCGCGGAGGCGGCCGCGGCGCGCGGCGCCGATCTCCTCATCGTGGACACCGCCGGCCGGCTGCACACCCAGGAGCACCTCATGCGCGAACTGGAAAAGATCCGCCGCGTCCTGGGCAAGCGGATCCCCGACGCGCCGCACGAAACGCTGCTGGTGCTCGACGCCACCACGGGGCAGAACGCGATCCAGCAGGCGCGCCGGTTCCACGAGGCAACGCCGGTCACCGGCATCGTCCTCGCGAAGCTCGACGGCACCGCGCGCGGCGGCGCGGTCCTCTCCATCGGCGACGAACTGGGGCTGCCGGTGAAATTCATCGGAGTGGGCGAGAAGATCGGCGACCTCGAGCCCTTCGAACCGGCGCAATTCGTCGAAGCGCTTTTCCAGTGACGCGCTGGGGGCTTCTCCTCCTCCCCGCCCTGGGCCTTCTGGCCATCGATCCCGTCTTCGTCGATTTCCATGCGTTCAAGGAGGTCGTCTTGGGGGGAGGGGCGCTGGCCTGCGGGCTCCTCTGTCTCCTCGTGGCCGCGCGCGGCTCGCGGCCGAGGCTCTGCTGGTCGCCGATCACCCTCGCCGTCTGGGGATTTCTCGCGGTGCGCGGGTGGATGGCACTCCGCTCCCGGGGTTCGGGCGAGGAGGAGCGGGCCTTTGCTCTGCTCGTCGCGTTGGCGCTCGCCCACACCCTGGCGATCTCCGTGGCCCCCCCGGGCTGGCTGGCCCGGCGCGCCCCGCGCGTCTTGGGGGGCGTCCTCGCGCTCAGCGCGCTCTTCGCGCTGGCGCAGGCCTGGGTCGGCCGCCCGCAGGCCAACGCGTTTTTCGCCAACGCGAATTTCGCGGGGGCGGGAATCGCCATGCTCCTGCCCTATGGCTTCGCGGTGCGCTCCCCGTGGCGCTGGATCCTCCTTGCGGCGGGGCTGGCCGGCCTCGCAGCGACGCAGAGCCGCGGGGGCGCGCTCGCCGCGGCCGCGGCCCTCGCGCTCGTTCTCGTTCCCGCGGGGCGGCGCCTCCGTCTCGTCGCGCTGCTGGGGCTCCCCGCCCTCGTCCTCGCCGCGGGACTGCAGTTCGGCGACGTCAATACCGTCAAGGTGCGCCTCGCCTGGGCTCGCGCGGCCGCCGACCTGGGAAGCAGGCGTCCCGTCGCGGGACTCGGCGCCGGCGGCTTCCTGCGCGAGTACCCGCCTGTGCGCCCGCTGGAGGAGCACCAGATCTCCGGGGGCCGGATCGTGCATGCCGTCCACAACGACTACCTGGAGTCCTGGGCCGAGGGGGGCGGGATCGGGTTCGGCGCGCATCTCCTGCTCCTGCTCGCCGCGGCCCGCGCGGCGCGGCGCCAGCGCACGGCGGCCGCGTCGCTCCTCGCCTTCGCCGTGGCCGGCCTCGTCGATCTCCCGATGCGCGATCCCTCGCTTCTCGCGCTGGCGTTTTTCGGCCTCACGCTCCTCGCGGAGCCGAGGGCGACGCGCGCCCCCGCCCCCCTCCTCGCCTTCCCGCTCCTGGCGCTGGTGCCGCTCGGGCTGCCGCTGCTGCACCACTGGCGGGCGGACCACGCCTACCGCGCGTTCCAGCGCGACGGCGACGTGGCCGCCCTCGAGCGCGTCCTCGCCCACGAGCCCGCCCACCCCGAGGCGCTGCTGGCCCGCGGCAGGCGCGAGGACCTCGAGCGTCTCCTCCAGCAGCGACCGCACCACGCGGACGCGCTCTACAACCTGGGAGGCCTTCACGAGCGCGCCTCGCGCGACGACGCGATCGCGCACTACGAGGAGATCCTGCTGCGGCACGATCCGCACCACGTGAGCACCCACACGCGGCTCGCGGAGCTGGTCGCCGAACAGGATCCGATCCGCGCGATCTCGCTCCTCGCGTCGGCGGTGCGCGCCGACCCGCGCCGGTTCGAGCCGCGTCTCGCCCTGGCGCGGCTCCATCGCAGGACCGGACGGCTCACCGTGGCGGCAGACGCGTGCCGGGAGGCGGCGGCACGGGGGCGCGATCCGCGCATCGCGGAAGAGTTCCTCCAGATCGTCCTGGCGCAACTGCGCGCGGGCGAGGAGGCGGACCTGGCGGGGGCGGCGGGGGCGGTGGCGCCGGCGCGCCTGGAAGCGTTGGCCCGGGAGGCGATCGCGCGAGCGGACGCCGCTGAGGAGGAGTTGCGCGAACGGATGCCGCGGGCGGAGCGGCAGCCGGGGGAGGAGGACGCCGCCTACGCGCGGCGCGTCGAGGAGGTGCTCGCCCCGTGGCGGCGCGAGCGCGACCAACGGACGCGGCCCGATCTGAGGGAGGCGTTCGCGCTGGCGGAGGCGCTCTTGCGGAGCGTGCCGGGACCCGACGCCTACCACCTCGCCGCGCGTGCGGCGCGGGGGCTCGGCAGCCTCGACCGCGCCCGGCGCTACGACGCGAGCGGGTACTTCCTCGAGGGGCTGGCGGCGCTGCGGGAAGGGGCGGACGCCACGGCGGCGCTGCGGTTCCGGCGCGCCTTCACTGCGGACGCCTCGTTCGCCGCGGAGGACGACACGGTCGCCGCCCTTCGCGCGTTCTTGCGCGCCCACCCCTCCGCCCTCGATCGCGCGCCCAAGAGCCGCGCCCTTCTCAAGGAGCAGGGCCGGCTCGCCCCCCTCGTGGGAGGCTGAGGCGACGGAACGCCTCCCCGTGGCGGCGCTGCTCCGCACGCCCGCCCCCGGGCTTGTTCCCCTTTGGCTGCCTTCGCCTCAGGCACTAGACTGTCGTGCGTGAAGTTCCAGAAGCTGCCGGGGTTTCGTGATTTCTGGCCCGAGGAGATGGCCCGGCGGCGGCACATCGAGGCGGCCTGGCATGCCGCGGCGCGCGGAGCCGGGTTCGAGGAGATCGACGGGCCGCCGCTCGAGTCCCTCGACCTCTTCAAGGCGAAGTCGGGCGACGCCATCGTCGAGGAGCTCTACGCCTTTCGGGACAAGGGGGAGCGCGAGGTGGCGCTCCGCGCCGAGCTGACGCCCACCGTCGCGCGCATGGTCGCGGAGCGAGCGGCGACGCTGAAAAAGCCGGTGAAGTGGTACGGCGTCCCCCAGCTCTTCCGCTACGAGAGGCAGCAGCGCGGCCGGTTGCGCGAGCACATCCAGTGGAACGTGGACATCTTCGGCGCGCCCGAGATCGCGGCGGACGCCGAATCGGTGGCCGTCGCGGTGGACGCGCTCCGGCGGCTCGGGCTCACCGCGAAGGAGGTCTCCGTTCGCGTCTACGACCGGCGCCTCCTGGAGCGCGTGCTCGCCGACCTCTCCGTCCCCGACCCGCTGCGCGCCTGCCAGCTCATCGACAAGGGCGCGGTGGACGACGACGCCAAGGCCCTGGAGGTGCTCGACCGCGAGCGTCTCTCCGCGCTGCGCGCCTGGATGGCGGAGCCGGTCCGGCCGGAGGGCGAGTTCGGCGAGTTTCTCGCGGCCTGCGAGGACTACGGCCTCGCGGCGTTCCTCGAACCCGACAAGCGCATCGTCCGCGGCCTCGCCTACTACACCGGGATCGTCTTCGAGATCTTCGACCGCTCCCGGTCGCTGCGTGCGGTGGCCGGCGGTGGCCGCTACGACGGCCTCATCGACCAGCTGGGGGGCGCCCCGCTCCCCGCCCTCGGGTTCGGCATGGGGGACGTGGTGCTCGGGGAGCTCCTCGCGGAGCACGGCCTCTTGCCCGCGACTCCCCCGCGCATCGACTGCGTGGTGGTGCCGATCGGCGAGGCGATGCTGGGGCCCGCGCGGCGCGTGGTCCGACTCCTGCGCGACGCGGGCGTGCGCGCCGAGACGCACCATGCCCCCGCCAAGGTGGGGAAGGCGATCAAGGCCGCGGACCAAGCGGGGGCGCGGCGCGTCCTCCTCGTGGGCAGCGAGGAGTGGGAGCAGGGGAGCGTGCGCAGCAAGGATTTGAAGAGCGGCGAGGAGACGGTGGTTCACGTGGAGCGGTTGCCTTGAAGATGCCGCCGCGCGTCCCCCTCGCGCGGCTCCCGACGCCCCTCGAGCCGCTTCCCCGGCTCTCCCGGCGCTGGGGCGGGCCGCGCCTCTTCGTGAAGCGCGACGATCTGACCGGCGCGGCGCTCACGGGGAACAAGGTGCGCAAGCTGGAGTTCTCCCTGGGGGAGGCGCTGGAGGGGAGCGGGGGACGCGTGGTCACCTGCGGCGGTCTGCAGTCCAACCACTGCCGCGCCACCGCCGTGGCCTGCGCGCGCCTCGGGCTCTCCTGCACCCTCTATCTCAGGACGCCCGAGCATGCCTCCGCACCCGACGGCAACCTCCTCCTCGACCGGCTCTGCGGCGCGGAGGTGCGCCTGGTCACCCCGGAGGAGTACCGCGTCCTCGAGCCGCCGCGGGAGGGCTACTGGATCCCCGAAGGGGCGAGCAACGAGGTGGGAATGTGGGGCTACGCCCACGCCTGCGCGGAGTTCGAGGAGCGGCGGTTCGCCGCCCTGGTCCACGCCGTCGGCTCGGGAGGCACCACGGCGGGGCTCATCGTGGGGAGCGCGCTCTGGCAGCTGCGCACGCCGCTCATGGGCGTCGCGGTCTGCGACGACGCCGACTTCTTCCACAACAAGATCGACCGCATCCTGGCGCGGGCCCGGGAGCGCTGGCCCTATCTCCCGGTGCTGCCGCCCAGCCGCGCGTCGGTGGAGATCGAGGGCGGGTTCGTCGGGCGCGGCTACGCGCTCAACCGGCCGGAGGAGTGGGCGCTCCTCCGGGAGGTGGCGGAGACGGAAGGGCTCCTCCTCGATCCCGTCTACACGGTGAAGGCGATGATGGCGCTGCGGCAGATGATCCGGGACGGCCGCTTCCGCAAGGGCGAGGAGGTCTGCTTCCTCCACACGGGCGGCATCTTCGGGCTCTTTCCCAAGCGGGACGAGGCGCTCGCCTAGCTGCTCGCGACCGCCGCCCGCTGGCGCGCGCTGAAGAGCGCGCGGGTCCGGGCGCGCAGGCGCTCCATCGTGACCGGCTTGGCGATGTAGTCGTCCGCCCCGGCATCGAGCGACTCCGCCTCGCTCTGGGAATTGTTGGCGGCCGTGAGCATGAGGATCGGCAGCGACGCGGTGTGGGCATCGCCACGCAGCGATCGGATCACATCCACGCCGGAGAGGCCGGGCATGTTGCGGTCGATCACCAGGAGGGCGGGCCGTTCCGCGGCGATCCGCTCGAGGGCGGCCGTTCCACTGCCGACCTCGCAGACGCGATTGAACATCTCCTTCATGGCGGCGGCGGCGATCCGGCGCGAGATCGGGTCGTCGTCGCAGATGAGCGCGTAGCACTCGCCCTCCGGCGGCGCCACGGCGAGGCGCACGACTCCGGGGGGGCGGCGGCGGGAGCCGCGGGGGTCGCGGGGACTGCGTCCGGTTGCGGCGGCGGTGCGTCCGGCGCCTCCGCCGGGGAGGCTCCGCTGATCTCGCCTGCGGCGACCTCCAGGATCTCTTCCGGGGTGCACTTGCCCTCCAGCACCAGGCGCAACCCCGCCTCCACGAGAGACGTGGTGCCGTCCCGGCGAATCTGTTCCTGGAGTTCCCGCTTCTCCGCGCCACGGGTGAGCAGGTGTCCCAGGGCAGGCGTCATGACGAGCAGTTCCGCCACCGCCGTCCTGCCCTGCAGGCCGGTCTCGCGGCAGGAGGAGCAGCCCTTCCCGCGCCTCGGCCCCGCCACGCCGTCCGCGGACGCTCCGGGGAGGGCGCCGAGCGCGGCCAGCTCCGACTGCGGGTAGAGATGCGGCTCCGCGCAGCGCGAGCAGATCGTCCGCGCGAGGCGCTGGGCCATCACCGCCGCGAGGCAGGAGGCGAGCATCGGCCCCTCGATCCCGAGGTCCAGGAGGCGCGGGATCGCGCCGTAGGCGTCGTTGGTGTGCTGCGTCGAGAGCACGAGGTGGCCGGTCATCGCCGCCTGCACCGCGATCTGCGCCGTCTCGGCGTCGCGGATCTCGCCGACGAGCAGGACATCGGGCTCTTGGCGGAGGATGCTGCGCAGCGCCGCGGCGAACGTCATCCCGATGTCGCTCCGCACCGGCACGTGGACGATGCCGGGGAATTGGTATTCCACCGGATCCTCCACCGCCGCGATGTTGAGGCTCGGATCGCGGATCTCGAGGAGCGACGCATACAGCGTCGAGGTCTTGCCCGAGCCGGTGGGCCCCGTGAGGAGGAGCATGCCGTTGGGCCGCCGGATCAGCTCGCGCCACCGGGCGAGGAGGTCCGGCGCGAGGCCGGACCGCTCGAGTTCGAAGCTGGGTGCGGTCGCATCGAGGATGCGGATGACCGCCTTCTCCCCGAAGTAGGAGGGGAGGGTGGAGATGCGCAGGTCGTAGGCGCGCTTGCGCGAGGAGACCTTGGCGCGCCCGTCCTGGGGCCGCCGCGTCTCGATGATGTCGAGGCCGCCCAGGATCTTGATGCGGGAGAGCACCGGCTGGGCCGCGTTGGCCGGGAGACTCATCACCTCCTGGAGCGCGCCGTCGATCCGGAACCGGATACGCAACTGGCCCTGCTCGGCCTCGATGTGGATGTCGCTGGCGCGCCGCGCGATGGCGTCGGCGAGGATCACGTTGACGGCCCGGACCGTCGGCGCGTCCATGTCGGTCGCATCCACCACGTGCTCGTCGGCGGCGTGCACCGGGGCGCGCCCGGCCGGCAGCAGCTCGAACCCGTCGATGAGCGCCGAGGCCTTTTCGAGCATCCCCCCGAAGAGGTCCTCGCCGCGGGCCCGCGCCTTCAACGCCTTAAGCAGGGCGGAGGGGCGCACCAGGATCGGCTTCACCTCGCGCTGGGTGGCACGGGCGATCTCGTCGAAGGAATGCACGTTGAGCGGGTCGCCGGTCGCCACGCGCAAGAGTTCGCCCTCCAGGCGCAGCGGCAGGACGCCCAGCCGCGACCAGAAGTCCGGATCGAGATCCCCGGCCGCCGTGGGGTCGGCGACGAGATGGTCGGAGAGCTCGACTTCCGCCCCTGTCGCTTCCGCGAGCACGCGGATCAGCGCAAGCTCGCCCACCGTCTCGACCTCGGCGAGGCACTCAGCGAGGGAGCGGCGCGATTCATGCTGCCGTTCCTTCACGGCGTCGAGAACCGCCCGTTCCGCGACGCCGCGCTCGACGAGCAGCGACTCGATGCGCGTAAGGCGCCTCGGCCCGCGGCGCTCGCCGGAGGCAGCGGCCTCCGGTTCCTTCCCGTCGGGAACCTTGGTCCCTTCTCCCCTTGTGTCGGGCGGACGAGGAGTCCGCCCAGGCACCCTTCGGCATCCGGGGGTCCCGGGCTTGAGCGACCTCAAGGCCGCGCCGCCGCCGGGCCGATACGGCCGGGAGCGGCGCATCGGCGCCGCCCGAAAGGGGAAGGATCATGGCTCTACCTGTGGGCCTCCGCCTGCGGTGCGCCAACGACGACGGCGGGACCGCCGTAGGTTCGTGCGCCTCGTGCGGAGACGCGATCTGCGATGTCTGCATCGCGCGACGGGACGGGGAGTCGATCCTTTGTCGCGACTGCGCCCTGAACGCCGCCGTGACGGGAGTCGGCGAGAAACAGGCGGCCCAGGCGGTGGTCCTGGCAGGGAAGCGCTCCTCGGGACCCGGCCGGACGCGGAAGCTCGCCGGTTGGGGAGGGCTCACCGCGGTGGCCCTGGTCCTGGGCCTGGGCATCCTCCCGTAGGCGCTCGCCGGCCTCGAGCAGCCGATGCCCTACGCCGTCGGGCCGGTCGGCGACGGCAGCGATGACGGACTCCGCGAGTGCCTCGAAGGCCTTTGGCGCGTGCGGAACTCCCTCGGCGTCTTCCGGGCCGCCCACGCGGGCTCGCTCCCGAGAGCCACTCGGAGCTCGTGGACGCGCCGAAGGCCTGCCCTGGGTGCGAGGAGATCTGGGAGTTCCGCCAGGAGCCCGCCGGGGCCTACCGGATCGCCTGCCCCACTCCCAACCGTCACGGGCGCGCCGCAATCTTCCTCAACGGCAAGGTCGGCCCCCCCCAGTTCGTCCTCGATCGCGCAGGAGACGCACGATGAACCGCGATTCCCGCATCCGCGCGTTCAGCCTGGTCGAACTGATGATCGTCATCGGGTCGATCGGGACGCTCGCCTCCTACTACGCGCTCAACGCGCAGTCCGCAGTCCGGGAGACACGGGCGGTGGCCTGCGGGAAGAACCGCTGCCTCCTCGAGGACATGGAGATGAAGTTCCAAAGCGACCATGGGCGGCCGAGCATGAGTCCGGAGGAGCTGGTCGCCAAGGGCTACGTGAACAAGGCGCGCTGTCCCCAGGGGGGCACCTTCGCCTGGATCGCCGAGAGCCCCGATCGGGCCTACGAGCGGCAGGCGCTCGTCTGCTCCGTCCACGGCCCCAAGACGCGCATCTGCAAGTTCATCGACAGGCCGCAGGAGGGCGAAAAGGTCGATCCCAACCTCTTTGCGAGCAACTTCGACGACGGCACGGCGAAGAATTGGACCGAACGGGCGGGCAAGTACTGGCAGTTCGTCGGAGGGGCCTATCGCGCCGGGTCGCTCACCCGAAAGACCTCAGGCGAGCATGTCTCCTCCTACGGCGACGAGAGCTGGACCGACTACGACCCCTCCGCCGACGTGAGTCTCCTGCTGGGCAACGGCTACGCGCTCCGCTTCCGCGCCACGGGAGGCGACAAGGCGGACGGCTACCTGCTCGCCTTCGAGCCGAAAACCGGAGGCGGCCGCGTGGTGATGCGGCGCATGCGCGACGGCAAGGAGAAGGAGGTCTTTGCCAACACAGGCAAACTCAAGGGCTTCGACTGGTACGAGAAGGCCCACGCCGTGAAGGTCGAGGTGCGCGGGAGCACCTTCACCGCCTACGTGGACGGGAACAAGCTTCTCACCGGCACCGACAAGACCTACACCAAGGGTGCGGTGGCGATCCGCTCCACCTCCAACAGCGTCACCGAATTCGACAACGTCAAGGTCCGGCTCGCGAAGTGATGGGGGGGGCGCGGGGGGCGCCCGGCTCGGGGCCGCGCTTCGGGGCCCGGGCTCGGGCGCCGGCACCCGCCCCCGGCTCAGGACTCCGGCGCAAACCCGCAGGCGCGCGCTTCTCCCAAGACCCAGCGGTATTCCTGCCCCAAGGACTCCACCAGCGAGCCTTCGCGCACGGGCAGCACGTCCCAGGTGTAGGTTTCGATTTCCAGGCAGGCGGTGGCTTCGGTCGCAAGGGCCTGGCGCAGGGTGGCCGCGAGATCGTCGCGGGTCGTGCGCACGCCCCCCACCTCCTCGGTGTGGATGGGGACGTGGAAGTGGCAGCGGACCGGGCCCTCCAGCCCCTCTCCCGGCAGGTCGATCCGCCCCTCGCCGCCGCGGGCGACCACCTGGTGCAGGTAGCGCGGCTCGGCGAACGGCGCCAGCGCCGCAGGATCGGCGGCTTCCAGCGCCGAGGAGAGCTGCAGCTTCGCGATGGGGATGCCCGCCGCACGGTAGGCGTCCACGGCCCCCGCCCCCCTCTCCCACATCACCGCGTGATGGCAGGTGTCGAGACAGACGCCGAGATGCGCCCGCGCCAGATCTTCGGCACCGCGGCCGTAGCGCGCGCGGCAGGCCGGGAGGAGGTGGTCCTGGAAAAACGCCACGGTGTCGGTGGCGGTCTCCAGGCGGCAGAAGGGCTCCGGCTCGAGAGCGAGCCGGACGCGCACGCCGCTCTTGCGCTCCACCGCCTGGAGCGTGTTGAGCATCTCCAGGAGCCGGCCCACCAGCGCGTTCACCGGGGCCTGAGAGTCGCGGGCGCAGAGCGGCAGCGTCGAGAAGGAGACCTGCGCGCCTTTCGGGTTGAGCGCGGCGAGGAGGACCGCCACGCGGAGGGAATAGACTGCGCGGCGCGCGTCGCTCCAGTCGGGCCGATAGACCGCCTCCTTCACCCGCGCCGCGTGGAAGTCGCCGTAGGGAAAGGCGTTGGCGGTCACCGCCTGGAGCCCGGCGTCCTCGAGGGCGGCCTGCAGTTCGTGCGCCCGCTCCTCCGCCTCCTCCGCCGCCCGGCGAGCGAGGCGCAGGCCGACGGCGAAGGGCCCGGGGCAGGCGAGACGCGCCTTGAGCGGGACCACGGTCTCCCGCAACGCCACGAGGACGTCGTCGAGCCCCTCCCCCGGATGCACGTTCATCGAGTAGCAGAGCGCGACGCGCCGCCCGCCGGGGCCCACGAGCCACATGGAGGCGGATTGTAGGCGCGCGGAAAAGAAAGGCGGGGGGCACGCGCGCCCCCCGCCTCGGGTCTTGCGAACGGATGGATCTACTTGTCGGAGAGGGCGGCGGCGATGAGACAGCCGCGCACCACCGAGGTGAAGGCGTCCTCCGCCCGGCGCACGCCGGCGATCTGGAGGGGGAACTCCACCTTCTGGAGCTCTTCCGCGAAGATCTCGACGAAGCCGCCGACCAGGCTGGTGCCGCCCGCCACGACCACCTCGACCGGGTCGTTGAACTGCGGGACGTCGCGCGCCAGCTGGAAGCGCTGCTTGAGGTTGCGCAGCACGTAGCTGATGAGGTTGCGGTAGTAGAGGACCACCGCCTCCTCCTCGCGGTTGCGGGGCTCCATCAGGTTGACGTTGCCCTCCTTGATGGCGGTGGCGCGGGTGCGCGAGAGCCCCATCACCTTGGCGACATGCGCGTCGATCCAGTCCCCTCCGCGCGAGACGCTGAAGGTCACCGCGGGGATGGTCTTGTAGGCGACGCAGACGTTGAACATGCCGCCGCCGCAGGAGATGCCGATGCCGGTGAAGTCCTGCTCGGCGAGCTCGCTGTAGACGATGGCGTGCCCCTCGTTGATGGAGTGGGGCGTGAAGCCGAGCTTCTTGACGAGGCCGGCCGCGATGCCCTCGTGGTAGACGGTGTCGTTCTCGCGGTCGATGCTCGCCGCGGGGATGCAGAAGAAGACCGGCTCGCCCTCGACGCGGGGCTCGCCCAGCAGGCGCTCGATGATGAACTTGACCATCGGGATCGCGTCCTGCTCGTCGGGCGACATGAAGCCGTCCTTCATCGGGCGGCGGACTTCCTTGCCGAACATGTTGGCGAGGTTGAACGAGGCGTCGCCGAGCACGTAGAGCTTCTCGCGGAACGACACGTAGGGGACGTTCAGCTTGGTGAGCATGTCCCGGTTCCCGGCGAACTCCGCGGGGATTTCCAGGAAGGCGTTGCGCTCGCACTTGACGACGATTTCGCCGCCGTCGTCCTGCATCGCGGAGAGCAGGTTGGCGGTGCCGACGTCGAGGCCGCGGCCGACCTGCTGGGACGCGCTCTTGGGCGTGCCCTTCGCGGTCGTGCCGGCGGGCTGTCCGCCCTGCGCCTTGCCGGCCGCTTCGGGCGCGGCGGGCTTCTTGGTGTCGAATCGAATGCTTGTCGAATTTCCGGCCATCGTGGTTGATCTCCCCGGGCGACCCTCCTCGGGCTCCCCGATTACGTTTCCTTCCTATCGGTCCATCTCTGGGTTGATTCTTTAGTCCTTCCCCTCGCCGCCACCCTTCGGGGGCTCGGCGGGGGCCTTGTTCTGGCGCATGGCGCGCAGCCGCTCCAGGTTGCCGGCGATCCCGCTCTTGGAGCGGCGCTCGTCGACCTCGAGGCTCTCGAGGTTGGTCTCCATCTCGGCGCCGTGGTCGAAGAGCTTGGCGACGACGACCTCGGTCGCCTCCACCACCTCGTCGAGCGGCCGTGCCGTGGCGGCGTGGAGGGTGCGCGAGATCTGGTCCAGCGTCTTGTCCATGGCAGCGCTGAACCGGGTCTCCATGTCCTTGGTGCTCACGGACTCGCGCTCGGTCAGCTTGCGGACCAGCTCCTCGACCGTCGCCTGGTCGGCGCCTGCCGTCCGCTGGTCCAGGGTGGCGAGGAACGCCTTCATCTCCGCCATCTCGCCGCGCATCGCCTGCACCATCTTGGTTTCGCCGGCTCCCTCGCGGGCGGAGGCGAGCTCCTGCTGGAGCGCCTGCACGAGCCCCTCGTAGCGGCGCACCTCGCCTTCCTTGGCGACAAACGCGTCCCGCATCTCGCCGAGGACGCGGGCGTCCTCCTTGAGTTGCGCCGTGAGCCGGCTGATCTCGGCGTCGTAGTTCTGGATCGTGCTGCGGGCGGTCTCGAGCCGCTCCTCCAGCTTCGCGGCGTTCCGCTCCAGCGTCTGGGCGCGGTCGGCGGCCTCGCGGGACTCTTCGCGTGCCCGCTCGACGTCGCCCTTGCCGCTCTCCCGCACCTCCGCCAATTCCCGCGTCTGGCGCTCCTGCGCCTCCTGGGACGCCCGGCGCGCCTCGGCCAGTTCGCCGGCCAGGCTCTTTTGCGCCTCCCGTGCCTCGCGGACCAGCTCGGACGAGGAGGCCGACTGGTTCGCCTGCGCCTGCTGCGCCTCTTGCCGCAGTCCCATCACCTCGGCGGCATGTCGGATCTGCTCGTCCTTGAGCGCCGCGCGCGCACGTTCCAGCTCCGCGGCCAGGCGCTGGTGCGCCTCCTCGCGGGAAGCCAGGGCGCGCCGTTCCGCCTCCACCTTGCCGGCCAGCTCCTTTTCCCGCGCCTCCGTCTCCTCGACGCGGCGCTTGTAGTCCGCCAGCATCTCCTTCTGTTCGCGGACGACCCCTTCGGACTCGGCCTGGATCTTCGAGACCCGGTCGAACTGCACCTTCGTCTCGGCCACGATCCGATCCCGGTCCTTCTGGGAGAGCGCGCCAACCTCGCGCGCGATGACGTCGTCCACCACCGCCCGGATCAGCTCCATCACCCGCTCGCCCGAAATGACCCGAACGTGCTTCTTGCCCTGGGCCGCGAGCTGCTCCAACGAGCGGCGCTCCGTGTTGGCCTCGATCACGGAGCGGATGTCGTTCAGGTCGCGCTTCATGGGAACCCCATCGGCGGAATGGGGGCGCGATCTGTTGCCCCGGGTGGTGCATTTCTAACTCCTTGCGGGAAAAGGGGTTAGAGGCGTGGGGAGAGGGCGGGGAGGGGCTAGCGCTTCACTTCCCAGACATCCCCGGCCTGGAGGAGGGCCAAGAGATCTCCTTCCCCCTGCTTCTCCTTGGCGGAGCGGATCTGTTCGGCGACGCTCGACTGGTAGGAAGGGTACTCCACCCGGCGGAAGACTCCGAGCGGCGTCGGGAAATGCGGCGGCGCAAAACGCGAGAGCACGTAGGCCAGGGACTCGTCCGCCTCGTCGTGCACCGCGAGGTCGGATTCCGAGACGCCATCCTTCCCCAACTCCACCACTTCGGCGCGGGTGCCGTTGAGACGAATCCCCCTGTTCCCCTCCTTCCCGAAGCGCATCGGCTTGCCGTGCTCCAAATAGATCACCGCGTCGTCGCGTCGCTCGCGGTCGGTCACGCCGATCCACGCGTCGTCGTTGAAGATGTTGCAATTCTGGAAGATCTCGACGAATGCGGAGCCGTCGTGGCGCGACGCGCGGTGCAGGAGATCGCGGAGATGGGCGTTGAAGACATCCACGCTGCGCGCGACGAAGGTCGCCTCCGCCGCGAGCGCCACCGAGATCGGGTTGATCGGGCGGTCGACCGACCCCATCGGGGTCGACTTCGTCTTCTTGCCGTACTCCGAGGTGGGCGAGGTCTGCCCCTTGGTGAGGCCGTAGATCCGGTTGTTGAAGAGCAGGATCTTGAGGTTGACGTTGCGGCGCAGGGCGTGGAGGAGGTGGTTGCCGCCGATGCTCAGGCCGTCGCCGTCCCCGGTCACCACCCAGACGCTGAGATCGGGGCGGGAGACCTTGAGGCCGGTGGCGATGGCGGGCGCCCGGCCGTGGATGGTGTGGAAGCCGTAGCAGTCCACGTAGTAGGGGAAACGGCTGGAGCAGCCGATGCCCGAGATGATGACCAGCTGCTCCTTGGGGATGCCCAGTTCGGCGAAGACGGTCTGGACCGAGGTCAGAATCGCGTAGTCCCCGCAGCCCGGGCACCAGCGCACGATCTGATCCGACTCGAAGTCCTTCTTGGTGAGGGTGGCGGCCTTTTCGCTCACGCGATCATCTCCTGGATGCGGGCCATCAGTTCGCGGACCTTGAAGGGCATCCCCTGCACCTTGTTGAGGCCGACGGCGTCGACCAGATAGCGTGCGCGCAGGAGCATCCGGAGTTGGCCCATGTTGAGTTCGGGCACCAGAACCTTCTCGTAGCTTTTCAGGAGATCGCCCAGATTGGCGGGAAAGGGGTTGAGGTAGCGCAGGTGGATCTGCGCGACGCTGAGCCCTTGGGCCTGGCTCCGGCGCACCGCGCTGTGGATCGCGCCGTAGGTGCCCCCCCACCCGACCACCAGCAGCTTGCCCCGCTTGGGTCCAAAGACCTCCAGATCGGGCACGTCCTGCACGATTCGCTGCACCTTCTCGGCGCGGAGGCTCACCATGCGCTGGTGGTTGTCGGGGTCGTAGCTGATGTTGCCGGTCCCGTCCGCCTTCTCCAGCCCGCCGATGCGGTGCTGCAACCCGGGCGTGCCCGGCTTCACCCAGGGGCGCGCCAGGGTCGCGCCGTCCCGCGTGTAGGGTTGGAACCCCTCGCGCTTGGTGTGGAACTTGACGTCGATCGTGGGGAGCTGATCGAGGGAGCGCGGCAGCTTCCAGGGCTCGGAGCCGTTGGCCACGTAGCCGTCGCTCAGGACGAAAACCGGCACCATGTACTTGGTGGCGATGCGCACCGCCTCGAAGGCGATGGCGAAGCAGTCCGAGGGCGTCGCCGGAGCCAGCACGGCCACCGGCGCCTCGCCATTGCGGCCAAAGAGCGCCTGGAGCAGGTCGGCCTGCTCCGTCTTTGTCGGCATCCCGGTGCTCGGACCGGCGCGCTGGATGTTGAGCACCACCAGCGGCAATTCCACCATCACCGCGAGTCCGATCCCCTCGGTCTTGAGCGCGACCCCCGGCCCGCTCGTGGCGGTGACGCCGAGGCTCCCGCCGAACGAGGCGCCGATGGCCGAGGTGACCGCGGCGATCTCGTCCTCCGCCTGGAACGTGACGACGCCGAAGTTCTTGTGCCTGGCCAGCTGCTCCAGAACTTCGCTGGCCGGCGTGATGGGATAGGAGCCGAAAAAGATCGGGACCTTGGCGCGGTGGCTCGCCGCGACCAACCCCAGGGCCAGCGCCTCGTTGCCCGCGATGTTGCGATAGAGCCCCGGCGCTTGGGGCGCGGGCGGGACCTCGAAGCGGGTCTGGAACACCTCGCTCGCGTCGCAATAGGCGTAGCCCGCCTTGAGCGCCGTGCTGTTGGCCTCGACGAATTTGGGATTCTTCTTGAACTTGTCGGCGATGAAGGCGAGCGTCGCGTCGAGGCTGCGACTGAAGAGCCAGTACATCATGCCCAAGGCGAAGAAGTTCTTGCAGCGCACCCGCTCCTTGTGGGTGAGCTCGACCGCCTCCAGGGTCTTCACCGTGAGGCTGGTGAGCGGCACCGCAAGGACCCGGTACGCGGTGAGCGAGCCGTCCTCCAGCGGGTTGCTCTTGTAGCCCGCCTTCGTGAGGTTGCGCGCCTCGAAGGCGTCGACGTCCACGACGATCGTGCCGCTGGGCGGGAGATCGCGCAAATTGGCCTTGAGCGCCGCGGGGTTGTAGGCGACGAGCACGTCCGGCTGGTCGCCGGGGGTGAAGATCTCGTTGCTGGAAAAGTGGATCTGGAAGCCGGAGACGCCGGGGAGAGTGCCCGCCGGCGCCCGGATCTCCGCGGGGAAGTCGGGGAGCGTGGCCAGGTCGTTCCCCTGGATGGCGGTGGTGTTGGTGAACTGGTCGCCGGTGATCTGCACGCCGTCGCCGCTGTCGCCGGCGAAGCGCACCACCACCGTCTCCAGGGACTCGAGTTGCTTGACATTCATGGGGTCTGGAATCGCATTATGCCGCCTAGAATAATCCCATGCGAACCCTCGTCCTGCTCCTGCTGGCCGCCGGCCTGGCCGCGGCCCAGGAGGCCCGGATCCTGGCCCAGGAGGTTCGCCTCGTCCTCGCGCCGGAGAGCGGCACCTTCACGAGCACGGTGGTGGTGCAGGCCGAGGGGCCCGGCACCCTGGCGCTCGCCGCCATGGAGGGGGTTACCGGGGCATGGGACATCGAAGGCGCGCTGCCGCCGGGGCCGCAGCGGCGCACCGCGACGCTCGCCGGTCGCATCGCCAACCCCGTGACCAAGGCGCAGGGTCCGACCTGGGTGGCCGGGGACCGGACGCCCGGCACGATCGGTTCCGAGGGAAGCTATCTGGTGCGCGGCTTCTATCTGCCGAGCGCCGCCCCCTGCCGATTCGCCATCGAGATCACGGTGCCGCTCCCCCATCGCGCCGTGAGTCAGGGGCGGAGGGTGGAGGAGCGCGAGGAGGAGGGGGTCTACCGGGTGCGCTACGAGGCGGCGGGGACGCAGGACGCGCTCGTGGTGGTGGCCGGGCCGTGGGAGGTGGACGAGGAGACGATCGGCGACGCCGTCTGCCGCACCTATCTCTACCCGCAGGACCGGTCGCACAAGGCGCTCTTGCTCGCCACCTTGCGCGAGGAGTTGCCGCGGTTCACCGCCATCTTCGGCCCGCTCCCCGAGGGGCGGTTCGACGTGGTCGAGAACTTCTTCGCCACCGGCTACGGCTTCCCGGAGTTCACGCTCTTGGGCGACAGCGTCATCCGCTACGTCTGCGCCAAGACGGCGCGGGAAGGGAAGCGCGTCCTGCCGGCGGGCTACCTGGACCACGAACTGGTGCACTGCTGGCTCGGGAACCGGCTCCTGGTCGACTACTCCCGCGGCAACTGGTGCGAGGCGCTCACCACCTACTTCGCCAACTACGGCGCCGCGGAGCGCGAGGATGGCGGCGCCGCCTACCGGGCGCGCGTCTCCTCCTCCTACTCCCTGCGGGTGGACGGCGCCAACGACTACCCGCTGCGGGAGTTCCGATCCAAGAGCCACGCCTTCGAGAACGACCTCGGCTACGGCAAGGGCTCCATGCTCTTCCACATGCTCGCGCGGGAGATCGGGCGGGAGGCGCTGGAGGGTGCGGTGCGCCACGCCCTGCTCACCCGCGGCGGACGCGCGCTCGGCTGGGACGATTTGGTGGCGGCGTTGGGGGAAGGCTGCGGCCGGGATCTGGCCCCCTTCTTCGAGCCCTGGCTCGCGCGCACCGGCGCCCCGGTCCTCGAGGCGGGATCGCTGCGCGTGCAGGGAAACCGCATCACCGGCACGCTGCTCCAGGCGCAGGCCGGTCCCCCCTACCCCCTCCCCATCCCTCTCCGCATCACGACCTCTGCCGGCACCGAGGAGCATGTCGTTTTCTCCAACTCCAAGGAGACCGCCTTCACCCTCGAAGCGAAGGCCGCCCCGACGCTCCTCGAAATCGACCCCGAGCATCACATCTTCCGCCGCGTCCCGCGGGAGCGGTGCGCGCCCTGCCTGCAGGCGGTGGTCACCGCGCCGCGCCGCGTCGGCTTCGGCGACGAAGCGCTCCTCGCCTCCCTCGAGATCGAGAGGATCGAGCCGGCGCTCCCCGCCGACGCCGCGGTGCTCGCCGTCGGCCTCCCCGCGGCGGTGCGCGACGCGCTCGTGGCCGGGGCGACGCGCCAGATGCCCGACCTGCGCTTCGCCGAGGGCTCCTTCCGGATCGGCGACGCGCTCTACGATCGCCCCGGGGACGCCCTCCTGGTCAGCTTCGCTCGAGTCGAGAGCCCCGGCCTTCCCGTGACCCTGTTTTGCGGCAACGGCCCGGAGGCCTACGCGCGCTCCCGCACCCTGCCCTACTACGCCACCGAAGGCTGGGTGGTCTTCCGCGACGGCGCGCCGGTCGCGCGGGGCGTCTTCCCGGCCGACCGCGCCGCGCGGGCGGAGATCACCGCGGCCCGCACCGGCGAGCCGGAAGGTCTCGTGCGCGATCTCCTCTGGCTCACCGACCCTTCCCACGCGGGGCGCCGCGCGGGAACCGCGGAGGCCTACAACCTGGCGAACGAACTGCGCGGCCGTCTGCACCGCGCCGGTCTCGCCGTGCTTCCCTGGCCGGCGGTGGAGGTGCCGCATGCGCGCCTCGTCGGGGATCGCGTCCTCACGCTCCTCCACGGCGACGAGAAGGTTCGCCTCGAAGGGGTTTTCTTCCCGTTCCATCGCACCGCCTCGCCGGAAAACCCCGCCGTCTTCACGCGGATCGCGGAGGGAGGGGGCGGGGAGGCGGAAAAGGCGCTGGTGCTGCTTCCCGAAGGGGCGGGCGAGGCCGAGGTGGAGCGCTGCATCGAGGCGGGAGCGGCGGTGGTGGCGCTGGTCGCCTCGGAGCCCTCCATGAAGGCGCTGGCGCGCGATGCCGTCTGGCCCGGCGCGCTCCCGCCCTCGCTGGCGGAGGAGGCGGCGCTGCGCGGCGTCGACCCGGCGCTGGGCGCGGCCGGGCGGATCGTGGCGGGGCAGCGGCGGCGGCTGAAGGTGCCGTTCGTCTACTTGAGCCCTGCGGCCGCGGAAGAGCTGCGCCGCCGGGGCTGCGGAGGCGTCCTCGAGTTTTCCGTCCGCTTGAGCCTCGGAAGCACGAGCAACCTCGTCGGGGTTTTCGGCGAGGCGGTACGGCCAGGGATCCTTCTTTCGGCGCACTGGGACGGCGTGGGCACGCTCGGCGGCGCGCCGGCGCAGGGGGCGGCCGACAACGCCGCGGGCTGCGCCATCGTCCTCTGGGTGGCCGAACTGTTGCGACGGGACCACGACGCGGGCCGGTTCCGCAGGCCTGTGGTCCTCGCGCTCTTCGGGGCCGAGGAGATGGGGCTCTTGGGCTCGACGCAGTTCGCGGCGCTCACCGCGAGCGGCCAGGGGCCGATCCCGCCGCCTCGCGCCGCGGTGAACGTGGACGGCATCGGATCGCACCTCGAGGGCGAGGTCTTTCTCGTCGGACGTTCGGAGGCGCCGTCGCTCCTGGCCGCCTTCGAGCGGGCGATGGAGGGAAGCGGTCTCGCGCTCGGCCGCGACATCGACCGGTTCGCGTTCCGGGAAGGATCCGACCACTGGCCGCTCCACAAGATCGGCGTGCCGGCGGTGACGATCTACAGCGCCGACTACCGCGCCATGAACACCGCGCGGGACACGGTGGACCGAGTGGACGTGGGATCGATGCGCCGCATCGCGCTCGCCGTCCACCGCATGGTGCGCGACCTCGCGATGGCGGAGTGACGGAGAGCCGCCTGCTGACGCGGATCGGCGCGGACTGGTCTTCGGAACCTCGGGGATCTCGGTCGGACTCCAATCGGCATGCACCGCGATACGAGCGCGTGCCCCAACCTTCAGCGTTGCAGTTGTCCTTGAGCAGACCACCCCTCGACGCATCGCTGCCGGAGCGAGGCGATCGCCCGATCAAAGAGCCGTCGTACTCCCGACTCGGTTCGATGCAGCAGGGCTGCGATGCGGGACCAAGCGAGCTGGAAATCCACCCGCAGGGTGACGACGCGCCTCTGGAGGGACGTGAGGCCCGAGAGAGCGCCCTCCCGCGCGCCGCCCCCGTGCGCGGTGCTGCCGCCTGCCCAGGGATCGGACTCTGGGGGTCGACTCAGGCAATCAAGGGTCAGCCGCCCCCCGTTCGAGAAGAGATCGCACTCGAGAATAGGCCGGCTCGAGTTGGGTCGCTTGAGGATCCGGAATGTGGCGTCGCGGACGATGCGCGCCACAAACGTCGGGAATGCCGCGGGTGCTCTTTGGGTCCTGAGCTTCACGGAGTCGCGAGCCAACAGGTAGAGAAGCACGTTGCCACGGATTTCGTCCAGATCGCCCTCCGCGAGCGAAGACCGCCGGCGCACTCCTTGGCAACCGCGGTCGATGAGATCCAGGGCATGCTGCCAGGCTCGGCCGTCGCCAAGCGTCAGGTCTCGAATCCGCTCTTCGCTCCATGTTTCACGCATTCCACCACCAACTTTCCCGAGGCAAGGCCAGCATATGCCTGCGCCGTCACGTGTCAATGGGGGACAGATTCTTGTCGACGAGAAGAAGGGACATGTTGTTGCGTTGGCGATGCAGCTCGCTCACTCCGTCGCTGCTCTGCGGGCGCTCGAGCGGAGAGCGGGGAGGGCTCAGCCCGCGGTGGCGCGGGATTGCCCGCCGGTTGCCTTGCATCACGACGGTGTCGAGCAGTCCGAGATGCACCACCGGCGCGGAGAGGCGCCCCGGTGGGGCCGCGTCTTGATCAGCGAGCCGCCGGCATCGTGCCTCGCAGTCTCCAGACCCCCGCGCTCAGGGTGATGATCGCACCTTGGAACATCGGGGCAGACGAATGCGTCAATTCCAGTTGGCCCAGGCAGTGGCACGGAATCGACCCCGCTTCCCGCAGGCGCACGAGCGCCGTGCCGATGGCCACCCCAAGGAACCCGCAGGCGACCCAGCGCGCCGCTCGGAGAATCCAGCGCTCCATCGAGAGCAAGACGCCGAGGGTCAATTCCGCCGCACCCGCTGCGCCCCAGAGCGTGGCCAGGAGCACGTCGCGATGAACGTGGCCGGACGCAACCCAGACGAGCTTCGCCAGTGCGACGAAGAGCAGCCCGAGGATCAGGGAAAGCCGGAGTGCGGCTTCAACGCACGAGGTACGCTTCATTCTTGCTCAGAGCAACGATAACGCGGGCTACCTCGCCATCCTTCACGGCGAATTCGGCGGGTCGTCCCAGATACCCTGATTTCACTGCCTCGCAGCGGTAAAGCCCCGGTTCGAGCGGAACGAGTGAATCGAGGAGGCCCACGCCATCGAACCTGGGTTGCAGGAGGCTTGCATGAACCCTGAAGGCGGCGTGGGAGTCTCCCCCGGTCGTGGAATAGATGACGCAGGTCTGCACGTCGAAGACCCGCCGCCCGGCCTCATCGACGAAAGCGATGGCCGCACCCGATCGCTGCATGAGCTCGAGCTCCAACTCACGAACCTCCCCCCCGACGATCCGGACGCGAAACGGACGACTCGTGGCAGAACCGTCGTGCGCCACAGCGTCCCATTCCCCCTCCGGCAAGCCCTGGAACTCCCACGCGCCATCCTGGCGGCGCATCCCCAGGAAGCTTCCTGCGGCACTCCCGTCGCCGCTCAGGCCGATGACCGGCGCTGCCGTCCAGAAGCCGGTCGATGCCTCGCTGAGCTGCGTTCGGACCGTGAGCGTTCCCGTGCGCCACAAGAGCGCGTCCGGCTCCAGCCCGATCTCGTCCGCCAGCGCGTCCCGCATGAGGTCTCCCGGCATCCGGAGGCGAACCTGCGCTCGCGCCGGCTGACAGCCTGGGGCCTGGATGAAGACTTCGGCGTGGTCGGGAACCGCCCGCAGCTCGGCGATCCTGCAGCTTCCCGTCCAGACCCCTGGGAGTCCTTGCGGAGCCTGCGCCCGAACCCATCCCTCTTCGCAGTACAGCAGGTGCTCGTCCATCGGGTCGCGCGCTTCCGCAGAAGGCGCGCTCACGCCCACGCGGCGCACGCCAATCCTCGTGGGGAGCCCTGTCGCGGGAACACGGTCCGGCCCCACCACGAGCTTTACGCGGAACGCGCGGACGCCCTCGACCACCAGCCGTGCGTCCTGCCGACCCGAACGCACATGCCGGTCCTGCGTCACGTTCTTGCGTGGATCGGGCGATTCGCGCGGCTCATGCAACTGGATCCCCTCCGCGCGCGGGGCCAGCGCATACACACCCCGCTCGAGCCCCTCGATCAGGAATCTGCCGCCCTCCCCGGTCACGCACTCGCCCCAAGAGACGAGAGGAATGACTTGCGCGCCCGGTTCGAACAGTTCGCAACCCACCGCACAGGGGAAGGCGGAGACTCTCAGACCGGGAACAGGCTGCCCCATGGGATCGACGACCGTCCCACCCAGCGATTCGCCACGATCGAGCAGGAAGGCGACGTCCGAAGTCGATCCCGGATCGAGGGGCGGCGATCGCTTCGCCTCGCGGAGCCATCCCCGTGCCCTCACGCAAACGGACACTCCTCCAGGAGTGGGTTCGACCGCCAGTTCAGCGACGCCCCTCTCGTCTGTCTCAGTCGATCCGAGCAGTTCCGAGGCTGCCGCAAACGGGAGCTTCCGTTCCCATGCCTCAGTCCGAAAGAGCTGAATCCGGGCGCCCGCGACCGCCTGCCGGGTCTTCAGTTCGTTCACCGAGACGCGCAATCGACACGCGTCGAGGGGGTCCCGGCTTGGTGTCCGCCCCCCTTGGTCCTCCCGACCATCTTCCCGCGCCCGCGCGTCCTCCTTGCGGCTCGGAATCGGGAGCAACACAGGCTCGGACTCGCGCGGCTGAAAGGACGCCCTCGTTTCCCGCGGTTCCCGCCCGAGCGCGAGGAGCGTGACGACGATCCCGCCCGCCACGAAAGCCAGCGACGAAAGCAGGTGGCGCTTGGTGGATCCTTGAGCCATTGCACTGCTCGCGAGTATAGGACTGCTAGGGGCAGGCGCAAGAGACCAAGCGGTGTTTCACTCCGTACTGGTCGGTCCACTCCACGGTGCTGCCGGCGGCGCAGTTTCCCTGCGAACAGGAACCCTGGCACGCTCCGGTCGTACCCGCCGAGTTGCGAGTCTCCGTCGCGTCGCAGCTGCCGTCCTGTGTGCCGTTGCACCCGCATCGCCACTTGAGATTTCCGGTACCGGGAACGACGACGAGCTCACAGGGGGAGCTATCCGGGCAGGGATCTTCGTCGCAATCAATGCCTGCGTAGACCCATACGCCGGACCCGAGCTGCGTCTGGTGGAGCATGCCATAGCATGTGCCCTGCCGGGCTTGAGCTGTCTGCGGCAACCCGAGTGCAAGGACTCCCAGCCCCGCCAGAGCGAGGATGACCGGAACCCAGTTCGCTCTCCTACGCACTGCCGTACCTCCGAGCGGGAGCTTCGGTGGTCCCATGACTGGCGATCACGCTCCCGCCTATCCATGAGCATGGGGGGTGCACCGCACCTCGCGCGGCAAGCCGAGGGAGCCCGCAGAAGAAACGCACCCCACATGCCAGCGCCGGCACAGTTCCGATCCAGCGGTGGTCCCCCGCCGGGTGAGGATCGACCCCCTCTACCAGGCCGTCCGGCAGAGGCGCGGCCCCCCGTGACTCAAGCCTTCGCGGGGTCGCGGACGGTGAGGACGGGGCAGCGCGCTTTGCGGACGACGCGGGCGGCGACGCTGCCGATGAAGAAGTGTTCGAGGCCGCCGCGGCCGTGTGTGCCCAAGACGATGAGCTGCGCCGCGTGGCGGCGGGCGGCGTCGAGGATTTCGCTCGCCGGCTTCCCCTCGCGCAGTTCGGTGACTGCCTGGCGTCCGGCGACCCGTGCGGCCGCCTCCTTCAGGAGCTTGGTGGCGTTCTCGCGGATGCGCAGGAGCCCCTCGGTATTGACGAAGGTCCCGAAGGCGCTCTCCACGTGCAGCGGCAGCGGTTCGAGCACGTGGAGCAGGACGGTGGTCCCCCCCGGCGAGGTGAGTTCCACCCCGTAGCGGACCACCGTCTCGGTCAGTTCCGAGAAGTCGACCGGCACCAGGACGCGTTCGAAGGAGGGCACGCGGACGCCAGGATACCCCCCCTCCGCGCGGCGCGGAATTGAGATAATCGCCCGGCATGACGGCGGAGCCGCCCACCCTCCCTCTTGAGCGTCCGCGGCCGCGGAGCCGCCTCCTGGAGGGGATCCCGCTCCCGCAGGCCCCCCGGGAACGGCGCGCCCTGCGGGAGGCGATCCTTCTCCTCTTCTGCGTCGCCTTCGCGGGGATGGTCTTTCTCGGTTGGCAGTGGCTGCGCGGCAGCCTGCCCGCGAGCGGCCGCCGCAGCGCCGAGGACGTGAAGGATCTCCTGGGGCCGTTCCTCACCGCCTATGTCGCGGCCCGCCTCTATTCCTCCATGACGCGCCGCTACGAGCGCCAGCTGGAACGCCACCGCTATCTGCTCGCCCACATCCTCGACACGTCGATGGACGCCATCATCACCCTCGACGCCCAAGACCGCATCTCCACCTGGAACCGCGGGGCGGCCAAGATCTTCCGCTACGAGGAGACGGAGATCCTGGGCCAGCACGCCGCCGTGCTCTTCCCCAGCGAGGAAGAGGCGCGGGAGGAGTTGGCGCGGATCCGCGCCGCCGTGGAGAAGGACGAGGTGCTGCCCGCCTACTCCGCCGAGCGGGTCACCCGTGACGGGCGCCGCATCCGCGCCGAGATCTCCCTCACGATCCTGCGCGACGGGCGCGGGCGCTACGCCGGGAGGGCCTCGATCCTGCGCGACGTGACCGAGCGCGACTCCATCCGGGAGGAGTTGACGCGGAAGGAGAGCCTCGCCGCCATCGGGGAGATGGCGGCCGCGGTGGCGCACGAAATCAAGAACCCGCTCGCCGCGATCAACGGCGCGGTGAGCGTCATCGGACGCTCCTTCGCACCCGAGGACTCCCGCGCCGGCGTGGTCGAGGAGGTGCAGCGGCAGGTGCGCCGCCTCGACGAGACGATCCGCGATCTCTTGAACTTCGCCCGTCCCATGACGCCGCGCCCCCGCGACATCGAACTCCAGCCCTTCCTGGAGCGCATCCTGCGCGGCCTGCGCGAGGAGCCCGAGCTGAAGCCCCAAAGGCTCCAGACCGCGGTCCCTGCCGGGCTCACGGTGCACGCCGACCCGCAGCTCTTGGAGAACATCCTCGTGAACCTGCTCCTGAATGCGGGGCAGGCGCTCGGTCCGCGGGCGGGGCGCATCGATCTCGAGGCGGCGGAGGAGTCGGGAGGGATCCGCATCGAGGTGCGCGACGACGGACCGGGCATCCCGGCCGAGGTGCTGCCCAGCATCTTCAAGCCGTTCTTCACCACGAAGTCGCGCGGGACCGGCCTCGGCCTCTCCATCGTCCGCAAGCTGGCGGAGGCGATGGGCGGCCGCGTCGGCGCGGAGAGCAGACCGGGGGGCGGCGCCACGTTCACGCTGCGGCTGCCCGGGAGGGGCGCGTGAGCCGCGAGCACATCCTCGTCGTCGACGACGAGAAGCTCATCCGCTACGCGCTCAAGGAGTCCCTCGCGGCGGAAGGCTACGTCGTGCACGAGGCGGGGGACGTGGCGGAGGCGCTGCGCCTCTGCGACCGCCAGCGCATCGACTGCGCCATCCTGGACCAGCGGCTGCCCGACGGGGACGGCTTCCAGCTCATGCGCAACCTCAGGGAGCTGGAGCCCGACGCCCCGGTCATCCTCATGACCGCCTACTCGAGCGTGCAGAAGGCGGTGGAGGCGATGCGCGCCGGCGCCTTCACCTACGTGAACAAGCCGTTCGAGGCGGACGAGATGATTCTCAACGTGCGCGCGGCGCTGGAGACGACGCGGCTGCGGCGCGAGGTGCGCGAACTGCGCCGCCAGCAGAGCGGGGAGGGGCTCTCCGCCGTCGTCGGCCGCAGCGCGGGCATGCGCGGCATCCTCGACCTGATCGGCAAGCTGGCGGCGAGCCGCGCCAACACCGTGCTCCTCCTGGGCGAGAGCGGCACCGGCAAGGGGCTCCTGGCCCGCGCGCTCCACGAGGCGTCCGATCGGCGCGACAAGCCGTTCCTGACCATCGCCTGCACGGCGATCCCGGAGACGCTCCTGGAGAGCGAGCTCTTCGGCCACGAACGCGGCGCCTTCACCGACGCCAAGAGCGCCAAGCCGGGGCTCTTCGAGGTGGCCGAGGGAGGGACGGTCTTCCTCGACGAGATCGGCGACATGCCCCACGCGCTCCAGAGCAAGCTCCTGGTCGTTCTGGAGGACAAGACGTTCAAGCGGCTCGGCGGGGTGACCGACGTGCACGTGGATCTGCGCGTGGTGGCGGCGACCAATGTCGATCTCGAGGCGGCGGTGCGCGAGGGCCGCTTCCGCACCGACCTCTTCTACCGACTCAACACCTTCCCGATCGTGATCCCGCCTCTGCGCGAGCGCATCGAGGACATCCCGATCCTGGTGAAGAGTTTCGTGGACCGGTTCAACCGCGAGTTCAACAAGAAGGTGGAGCGGATCGACGACGAGGCGCTCGCGGTCCTGGAGCGCCACCCCTGGCCGGGCAACGTTCGCGAACTGCGCAACGCCATCGAGCGCGCCATGATCCTCGGCCAGCCGCCGGTCCTCCGCATCTCCGACTTCGCCTTCAGTCTGGCCGATCCCCAGCGCCGCAAGGGGGACCGGATCCTGGAGCTCCCGGCGGAAGGGCTCGACGTGGAGGCGCTCGAGCGCGATCTGGTGCGGCAGGCGCTCGACCGCGTCCAGGGCAACCAGAGCCGCGCGGCGCAACTGCTCGGGATGACGAGGGACCAGATCCGCTACCGCATCGAGAAGTACGGCCCGGCGGCGCCGTGATCGGGAGCCCTACCGTCCCGGAGGCTCAGGAGGGGGAGAGGGGTCCACCGGCTCGGGGTAGAGGAGCCGCAGGTGAAGGCGGCTTTTCTTCGCGCCGCCGCGCTTGGAGGCAGCCTCCTCGCGGACGGCCCCGCCGGCAGCGACCGCATCGCCGCCCCCGGCGTCCGCGCCCTCCTCCTTCGTCTCCTCGCGGGCACGACGCTCCGTGGGCGGGCGCAGTTCGCCGCGGGCGAGACGATCAAGAAAGACACGGAGCGATGCGAGCTCCGCCGCATCCCCTTCCACCCACATTCCCAGCTCCCGCTGCCCCGGCCGCGGAGCAGGGATCGTCACTCCCTCCTTGGGACGGTCCCCGGCGCGGCCCGGAAGCGGCACGGGGTAGACGCGGGCCAGGGTCGCCCGGAGCGAAACCACCTCCTCCAGGGACATGAGCTGAACTTCGGTTTCCTCGGCGGCCAGGGCGCCCGAGAAGCGCGCGTCCGCCGCAGCCTCCCGAATCCGGCTCATCACCGCGTCGGGTTTCAGCTGTTCGAGCGCCTTGAGGTAGGCGAGCCGCGCCTCGGGGTCGGCGCGCTTGTCCTTCGCACCGGGGTCGGCGGGCTGCAGCCGCGCGCCTTCGTCGGCGGGAGGCGGGGCGGGTGCCTCGGGCGGCTTCTCGCCGCCCGCCTGATCGGGCTCCACGAGGGTGGTGGTCGCGGAGGCGGCGGCGGCGCTGTCGCGCAGCTTGGAAGCCTCTTCGCTGGGCACATCCGCGTTGTCGGTCGGTTGCCGGAGATCGGGCTGCACCGCGGAGGAAGGACCCACCATGGGCCGGCGCTCCCCGTCGACCGTCTCCTTCTCCGCGGCGAGGGCCGGGGCCGGCGAGGGGGGCTCGCCCCGGGCCAACTCCTCCGGCGGGGGCTGGCCCTGGTTCGCGAGGTGCGGAGCGATGAGCACCGCGGCAAGGATCGCGGCGGCAGCGGCGACGAGACCCAGGGGAAGCAAGAAGCGCCGGCCCCGCGGGAGCGCCGCCGCCACGCGCGCAGAGAGCTCCTCGGGTGCGGGCACGGCAGGTAGGGCGCGCACCGCCTCGACGGTGGCGCGCAGCGCCTCGTACTCCGCGCGCACGGATGCGTCGGCCTCGATGCGCGCCCGCACCAGTCGCGCCTCCTCCTCGGCGAGCACGCCATCCAAGAGCGCGCTCAGCTGCTCGCGCAACGCCTCCAGATCGCTCATGCTTCCTCCTGGTTGAGGATCGGCGCGAGCCGCTCGCGAAGGAGAGAGCGGGCCCGGCTCAGGCGCGACCGCACGGTGCCGATGGGGATCCCCAAGACCTCTGCAGCCTCCTCGTAGGAGGCGCCCTGCAAATCGCAGAGGATCACGATCTCGTTGGAATCGCCGGGAAGCTCGGCCACGGCGCGGGCCACGAGCCGGCTCCGCTCGGTCGCCGACGCCGCTTCGTCCGGACCACGGGCCGAGGAGGGCGGCTCGGCGGCGAGGGGGGCGGGGCGGGTGTGCTTGACGGTGCTGCGGCGACGCAGCGCGTCCCGGCACCGGTTCACGGTGACGCGATAGAGCCAGGTCGTAAAGCGGGCGTCCGCCTGGAACCGCGGCAGGCCGCGATAGACGGAGAGAAAGACTTCCTGGGCGGCGTCGAGCGCCTCTTCGCGGTTTCCGAGCATGCGCAGGGTCATGGTGAAGACTTTCGCTTCGTGCCTGCGCAGGAGGAGACCGAACGCGTCCCGGTCGCCGCGGCGGGCGCGGCGGACCAGCTCGCCGTCGCCGGGCACGGTCGGCCCGGACTCCTTTGCAGGCGAGGATTTGGACGAAATCGGCGGTTCCAAGTTCGGAGCGATTGTAGGGCCGGCCGGCGCGGGGAAGCGGGCTCAGGTGGCGGGAAAGATCTTCCGCCAGAGCCGCTTGAATGGTCCCCCCGGAGGCTCCTCCCCGCCCCCCTCCCCCTGCTCGAGGCTCACGGCGACCACCGTGATGTTGTCGGGGCCTCCGCGATCGCGCGCCAGGTTCACCAGGTCCTGGCAGAGCTGCGCGGAGTCGGGGGTCGTCGCGACGCGCTCCTCGATCTCCTGACGTCGCACGCAGCCGTGCAGGCCGTCGGTGCAGAGCAGGATCGAGTCCCCGGCGCCGAGGGTGGCGTCGCTGTAGTCCACTTTCACCGTCGCCTCGGCGCCGAGCGCCTGCAGGATGATGTTGCGCCCCCCTTCGAGCTGCTCGGCGTCCTCGGCGCTGATGACCTTGTCGTCCACCAGGCGTCCGATGAGGGAGTGGTCCTTGGTCATCTGGTGGAGCTTGCCCTTGCGCGCGATGAATCCGCGCGAGTCCCCCACCTGGAAAAAGAGGATGCGCGGCCCGCGCAGGAGCGCCGCCGTGAGCGTCGTGCCCATGCCTCTGTGTCGCACCTCCTCCTGGGAAGCGGCGTGGATGCGCCCGTTGGCCTCCTGGATGGCATCGAAAAGGATCGTGCGGAGCGCCTCCTCCTCCGTCGCGGCTGCCAGCTTCGCCCTCGCCTCGACGAGCACCTCCATCGCCATGCGGGAGGCGACCTCGCCTGCGAGCGCACCGCCCATCCCATCCGCCACCGCGAGGAGCAGGCCGCCCCGCGCCATGGCCATCTCCCCGCTGCCGCTGGGGGGAGGGGGCCCGATCCTCTTTCCCGCCTCGAGATCGAGGAGGAGGAAACTGTCCTCGTTGTTCTGGCGTACCAGCCCGAGGTCGGTGAGGGAGGCGAAGGATATCCTCATCGGGGTGCCGTCGCGGCCCGCAGGGGCGGAGGAGCGAGCGCGGCGGGGAAGGGGCGAATCGTAGCCATCCCTGCCGGGAGGGGCAAGATCGTTGCCGCCTCCTATAATCGGCATGTGCCCCCGATCCGACCGAATCCGGCGCTCGCCGCCCTCTTGGCCATCGCCCTCCTGGCGACCACCGCCCCCCCCATCCTGGCCGACGTGATCGTCACGCCCCTCGAAGGCCCTCCGCTCCGCGGAATCTCGCTCTCGGCCGCGGGCGGGCAGGTCTCGGTCACGCCGGCGGATGGGCCCGCCGTGACCCTAGCCGCCGACGCCTTGGTGGACATCGTGGCCCTGGGGCCCCCCAAGCCGCCGCCGCCTTCGGCACGCCCCTTCGAGATCGTGCTGGTGGACGGCTCGCGGCTCCGCGGCGTCCTCGAGGCGGTGCAGGAGTCCCCCGGCTCGGTGCGCGTCCGAAGCGCGCTTTTCCGCCGGAAGACCGGCGATTTCCAGGCGCCGGTGGAGGGCCTCCGCGAGATCCGCCGCGTGGACGGGCGCACGGTGCCGGGGGCCTCCCGGCTGGTGCGCGTCGAGGGGAGAGATGCGATCTACCAGATGAACGGGGCGCGCACCGAGGGATTCGTCGAGGCGTTCCTGGCCACGGGAGTCCGCATCGATCGCAGCCCTCTGGAACCGCGCGAGATCGCCTATGACGACCTCGCGGCGGTCTTCTTCGACACCCCGGCGGCGCCCGAGCCGGCTGGACTGGTCGCCGTCGCCCGCCTCGTGGACGGGAGCGCGGTCCTGCTCCGCAGCGACAGCCGCATCGCCTCCGGCCTCCTCGAGGGGAGCACGGTGGGAGGCCTGGCCATCGAGATCCCTTGGGAGCAGGTGGCGAGTCTCGGCTTCCGCGGGGGGCGATTCGTCCACCTCTCCGACCTCACCCCCACCGCGGTGAACCGGACCCCGTTCTTCCCCCTGCCGGAGGGGGCGGGCTCCGACGCCCTCCTCGAATTCGTCTGCCCGGTGCGCATGGACAAGAGTCCGGACGGCCGCCCCATCACCATCGATCACAGGCGCTACGAGAAGGGCATTGGCGTCCGCCCGCGCACCGAACTCGTCTACGAACTCGACGGCGCCTTCCGCGAGTTCCGCGCCGTCTGCGGCATCGACGACGAAGTGCTCGGCGCCGACTACGGACGCAGCGCCGGCAACGGGAGCGTCGTCTTTTCGGTCTTTCTGGATGGCAAGCTCGCCGCGGAGACCGGCGTCGTGACCGGCGGCGGCACACCGGAAGAGTTGAAGCTGGACCTGCGGGGCGTGACGCGGCTCGCCCTTGTGGTGCAGCTCGTCCCGGCAGCCAAGATGCCTGCCGAGGGCGAGGACACCCCCGAGCTGGACAACGCGGTCTGGGCGAGGCCGATCCTCATCCGCTGAGAGGGACGTTGTTCAAGGACCTTCTGCGCCTGCCGGAGATCGCCTTCCAGGCGCCGGAGCGCGCGCTCTGGGCCGCGCCGCTTCTCCTCGCGATCCTGCTCCCCTGGGTGCGGCGCGCGCCGCGGCGGCTGCTGCCGATGCTCCTGCGCGCCAGCGCCTGCCTCGCGCTTCTGGCTCTCCTGCTCGAGCCCGTGCTTCCCGAACGCCTCGTCGCCGCGGGCCGGCTCCTCGTCCTGGCGGATGTCTCGCCCTCCCTGGGCGAAGCCGGGGTGCGCGAGGAGGAGGAGTTCCTGCGCGGGAGCGGCGCGGAGCGGCTCCCCTTCGCCTCCCGCATTCGCCCCGACGAGTCCCCGCTTGCGGTGGCCGTGGGCGAGGGCACCGACGCGGCCACCGCCCTGCGCGCAGCAGCGGCGTGGGCGGGAGCGCGCCGTCCGGCGCGCGTGGTGCTCCTGGGCGACGGCCGCGCCACCCGTCCCGGCGCGACGGAGGAGGCGGCGCGGCTCCGCGCTGCAGGCGTCGAGTTCCTTGCGCGCGCGTTCCCGTCGGGGAAGGTTGCGTCCCCGCCCCCCTCGTTGCAACTCCTGGCGCTGCGGGCGCCGGTCGCGGAGCGCTGCCGCGGCCCGTTTGCCCTCACCGCTGTCGCCCATGCGGAGCGCGCGTGCGACGCGGAGATCTCGCTCTTCATCGGCGGAGCGCTCCAGGAGCGACGTCCCCTGGCCCTCCCCGCGGGCGCGACGAACGTCGTCTTCGAAGGGATCGTGCTGCCCCCCGGCGTCCACTTCGCGCAAGTCCTCCTCGAGGGCGGAGCGGAGCCGCTGAAGGGCGAAGCCTCCACCCTGGTGCGCGTGCCGGGGGAGCCGCGCGTGCTTTGCCTCGCGGCGGAGGCGCGCGACGCGCTCTTCGCGCGCGCGTTGAGAGCGCAGGGAATGGAGGTGGAGGTGACTGCGGCGTCGGCGGCGCTCGATCTCGAGGGGTTCGAGGCGGTGGTGATCCTTCCCGATGCCCCCGCCGCGGCGGTGGAAGCGATGACCTCCGCTCTCTCGGCTTTCGTGGGACGCAGGGGGGGCGGTCTTCTGGGTGTGGGGGGCGCGGGGGGCGAGGGGCTGGGCCGGCTTCATGACACCGCCGCCAGCTTCCTCTTCCCGCTCGCTTGTCAGCCGAAGCCGATCCCGGCCCCTCCCGCCGCGCCGGACCCGGCCCCCGGCGACGAACCGCGCATCGAACCGGAGCGGGAGAAGCGGCAGGCGTTCCCGATCAGCCTCTGTCTGCTGCTCGACCGGTCGGGGAGCATGGCCGGCGAAAAGTTGGAGCGGGCGCGGCAGGCGGCGGCGGCGGCGGCGATTGCGCTCACGGCCGCGGACCGGATCAGCATCGTCACCTTCGGGGACCGCGCGGAGGTCCTGGTCGCCCCTCGCGCAGGGGGCGAACCCGCCGCGATCCTGCGCGCCCTGGCCACGGTGAAGGCGGACGGCAACACCTCCATGTTCGAGGCGCTCTCCCTCGGCTACAGGATCCTGCTCTCCGAGGGCGCGCCCGTGCGGCACCTGGTGCTCGTCTCCGACGGACGCTCCACCGACGAGGGGCGATGGAAAGACCTCATCCAGGAGATGGCGGGTCAGGCGATCACCCTCAGCACAGTCGGGGTCGGATTCGACCTCGATCTCCGCCTGCCGCGTTTCGCGGAGTGGGGCAAGGGGCGCTGGCTCACGGCCAACCATCCCCACGAGATCCCGCAGGTCGTCACCTTCGACGCGCTGCGGGTCGTGCGGGAGCGGGACGCGCGTGGACACGACGCCGAACAGCCGGCGCCTCCCCGGGAGGAGAAGCCGCCCCCCCCCGTGCCCCCCCCCGATCGCCCGGAGCCGCCGATCCCCGTCGAGCTGGCGCTTCGGGCCGATCCCACGGCGCCCCGCGACGCCCTCGCCGGGATCGCCGACGATGCGCTGCCCAACGTGGCGGAGGTGGAGGAGGGGACGCTGCGCTTCGCTGCGTGGGTGGCGGCGCGCGCCGGCGACGCGGATACGCCGGTCCTCGCCTATTGGCGCTACGGCCTCGGCACCGCAGCCGCGATCACAGTGGATCCCGAGGCTGCCCCGTCGCGCGCCCTGCGGGAGCATCCGGAGTTCCCTCGCATCCTGGCGCAACTCGTCCGCTCCCTCCTGCCGGATGCGCCGCGAGAGACGCTCCTTCTCGAGGCCGCCGTGGAGGGGGAGGACGGGGAAGACGCTGCGGTGCTGCGTCTCGTCGCGGAGGACGGGCTGGCGCGCACCGACCTGCCGATGGAGGCGCGCTGGGGCGAGACCTTCGAGGCCGGGCGGCCGGTCGTACTCGCGCGGCGGGCGGGCACCTACCGCGGATCGTTGCCGCCGGGCGAAGGCGCGGGGAAGCTGCATGTGCGGATGGGCGACCCGCAGGCGCCGATGCTGGAGAGGTCGATCGTTCTGCCGCGCTCCCTGCCGCGGGAGTCGCTCGCCCGGGGGCCCGACCTGGAAGCGCTCGGCGCCTGGACCGGCGCCACCGGGCCCTTCGACCTCGCGGCGCGCGAGCTCCTGCGCCCCGGCACGGGCGTAACCACGCTGCCGCGCCCCGCCCCGTTGCCCTTCCTCCTTCTTGCGGCGATCCTGTTGCCGCTGGACGCATGGGCAAGAAGAAGATCAGGATCGCGCTGACCGCGGGCGACCCCTTCGGCGTGGGACCGGAGCTCTCCCTCGCCGTCGCGCGGGACGCGGAGGAGGAGGTGACGCTGTACGGCGACCCGGTCCAGCTCCAGGGCGCGGCACGCCTCGTCGCCGTGCCGATCGAGGGGGAGCGGCCCGAAACGCCCGGGCCCAGCGCTACGGGGGGCCGGGCAGCGCTCGCCGCGCTCCGGCGTGCGATGGAGGACCTCCGCGCGGGGCGGCAGGACGCCCTGGTCACCGCACCGATCTCCAAGGAGTCCTGCGCGCTGGCCGGAGCGGGCGCCGCGGGCCATACGCCGCTCTTGGGCCGGTTCTTCGGCGTGGCCGAGCCGCTCATGGCGTTTGTCTGGGACGAGGACGAGCCGGTGGTCGCCCTGCTCACGGTGCACATCCCCCTGCGCGCGGTGGCGGCGAGCCTCACGTCCGCGAAGGTGGAACGCGCGGCGCTCGTCCTGCACGCCGCCCTGCGCGAACGGTTCCGTCGCAAGCAGGCGCGCCTCGGGATCCTGGGGCTGAACCCGCATGCGGGGGAGGGCGGACGCCTCGGCAGCGAGGAGGCGGACCATGTCGCGCCCGCCATCGAGCGGTTGCGTGCGCGCGGATTGGAGGTCTCCGGCCCGCTCCCCGGCGACACCGCCTTCGCGGTGCGCGAGCGGTTCGACGGGCTCTTGGCGCTCTATCACGACCAGGGGCTCGCGCCGGTGAAGGCGCTCGCGTTCCGCCGCGCGGTGAACGTCACGCTGGGGCTCCCGATCGTCCGCACCTCCCCCGCCCACGGCACAGCCTTCGATCTTGCGGGGAGCGGGCGCGCCGACCCCTCCTCCCTGCGCGCCGCCGTTCTCTGGGCCGCCCGTTTGGCGCGTTGACGACCTCTCCGGGCCGGGTTACAAGGGTTGGTTCCCATGGCCCGAAAGCCCCAGGACATGCTCGAGTTCCTCCGGCGCCAAAACGCCGACGAGACCGCCCCGCCCGAGGGGGCGCTCCCGGACGAGCCCGCGGGTCCGATGGCGGAGCCTGCACCGCACCTGGAGCCGACCGCGAGGGTGCTGGTCTTGCGACGTTCGCAGGTGGTGGTCTCCTGCATCGCCGGCGGCCTCCTCCTCCTCCTGGTGTTCCTGGTCGGTCTGCGCACCGGTCAGGCGAAGTCGCCGAAGGCCCCCGCCGCCTCTCCTCCCGGCGCCGCGATGCCGTTCTGGGTGATCCGCGTAGTCACCTACAAGGACAGTGAGCAGGGCTGGGCGGATGCACGGCGCATGAAGGTCGCTCTCAACGAACTCGGGCAGGTGACCTTCCACAAGATCCTCTCCACGCAGGACCTGGTCGTGGCGCTCGGCTCCTGGCTCGAGGACCCCAAGGAGGACCGCGCGGCGCGCGCGCTCCTAGAGCAGGTCCGGACGCTCGAGGTCGCGGCGCGCAGGGACTTCGGCGGCGCACACTACTGGCAGATCCAAAGGTGAATCATGTCCATCCACAAGAGCCTGAAACTCAAGGGAAGCCTCACCCGCGAACGCAACGTGCTGGGGCGTCACGAACGCATCCTGCTCATGAAGGAGCGCGGAACCTGGACCGGCAGCCGCTCCATCTACGGCCTCCCGAAGACCCTCGTCAGCCTCACGAAAAAGAAGAAGTAGTCAGCGCAGGTCGCCGCGCAAGTTGGCCTTGGGGTAACCCATTTCCTGGGCGTAGCGCGCGTAGGCCTGGAAATCCTCGCCGAAGTCGCGTCCTGTGAGGGACGCGAGCGCGCGCGCGTACCCCTTGCGCTCCACGATGTAGCCCTCGCCGCTCCCGCCGAGGATCTTGTAGTCCAGGACCACGCCGTCGCGGATCGTCTGGACGATCGGGTCGCCGATGGCCGCCGCCTGCGCGATCTCGACATCGAAGTCCTGGATGTAGGACTCCTGCTTGCCCACGAAGATGTTGGAGCGTCCCGAGGCGCCGATGCCGATCGACACCCGGCGCAGGATCACGTCCACGCCGCGCAGATCGGCCAGCCGCGCCAGGGCGTCGGTGGCGTGGAGGCGCGCTGCGTCGCTCGCGGAGAAGAGGGCGCGCGCGTAGGGGTAGAAGACGTCATCGTCCCCGAACCCCTTGATGGCGCGGATCGCCGCGGCGCGCACGGTCGCGCTCGCGTCGTACATGCTGGTGCGGATGAGCCAGGGCAGCGCGATCTTGTCCCCAGCGTTGCCGAGCGCGCCTACCGCCAGCTCGCGGGTCTCGGGGGAGGGGGCGTAGAGCGCCTTGCGCAGCGGGCGCACGAGCGCCGCCGCGGGGACCTCGCCCATCTGTTCCGCCGCCGCGGCGCGCACGGCCGCATCCTCGTCCGAGAGCGCCGCGACGATCGCTTCGGCGCGGAGGCGCTGCTCCTCCGTCACGGTCCCCGCCCCCGTCCCCCCGTCGCGCAGTCGCCGCTCCGCCTCCTCGGGAAGGACCCAGTCCCCGGCGGCGAGGACGAACCCCTTGCGCTGCATCGCCTCGTCCCCGGAGAGCCACTCCTCTCCCACCCGCTCGAAGCCGAGTTCGCGGCGCGCCGCACGATGGTCCGGCTCGGCACGCAGCACCGCCTCCAGCGCGGTGCGCACCTGGGCGAGACCCTTCTCCCGCGCCCAGAGCGCCAAGCGGTACCAGCCCGCCGCGTCCTTGCCGTCGAGGGCGGCGGCTCGCGCCTCGTACTCCTCCCGGGCGGTGCGCCCGCGCAGGATCTCCACGACGCGGTCCTCGGGGAAGACCCACTCCCGGCCGCCCCGGCGCACCACCACGGAGCCCTCGCGCTCGTTCACCTCGCCTTCCACGCGCAGGCCGCCCTTCAGCACCACCGTGTCGGCGGCGACGGGCAGGAGAAGGAGGGGCAAGAGCAGGAACGTCCGCATGGCGTACTCCCGAGGAGCCGAGGATCATTCCATGGTAACGCCCCCCGGGGGCCCGGGGTTACGCCACGCGGTCAGTGGAGGACGCGGAGGCGGGTCCCGAGGAGGAGCCGCAGGATGATGAGGAAGAGGGAGAGCGCGGCGGTCCAGAGGAAGGAGAGGGCGCCCACCTCCACGTCCTTGCCGTAGTGGATGAGGCCGTAGATCTGGACCGGGAGGGTCGCGGCGCCGGTACGCGTGAAAATAAGGGCATCCACCTCCCGCAGGCCGAAGAGGAAGGCGCAGAGCCCCCCCGTCACCGCGGCCGGGAAGAGCAGAGGGAGGGCGATGCGGAGGCTGCGCCGCAAGGGGGGCAGGCCCGCCACGGAGCCCGCCTCGAAATAGGCCGGGTCGAGGCGCCCGCGGGCCTCGCGCAGGGCGAATGCGGCGAATGGGAGGAGGCGGGCGCCCAGGAGGAGGATCGGGAACGCCTCGAGGCGGGTGAGCGGACCGAACACCTTGGCCCAACCCACCGCCAAGAGCATGGGGGGCACCGCGAGGGGGAGGAAGGTGAGCAGCGCCAGGGCACGGTCGAAGCGGGGCGCCACGCGGCCCAATTCGACGAGGAGGAAGGCAAACAGGAGCGCGAGGAGCGCACCGCCGCCGCCCAGGAGGAGCGATTTCGAGACGCTGGGGCCGGTGCGGTCGTGCGTGATCCCCTTGCGTAGGCCGTCGACGATGCCGGTGGGCCGCTGCGGATCCTGCACCACGTTTTGAGGGTTTGCACCCGCCCTCGCGACGGGACTGTCGTAGTGCACCCCCGACGCCGTCTGGAGGTGGCGCACCGCCGGGAGGACGAGGGCCAGGGCGAGCACGGCGAGCACGAGGAGCAGGGCGGGGATGCGCCAGCGCCCAAGCGGGAGCGGATCGGGTTCGCGGAACGCACCGCGCACCGTGGCGCCGCCGCGGCGCGATTCCACCGCCGCGAGGGCGAGAAACGCGAGCAGCGCGAGAACCGTGCAGGGCATGCCCGCGGCGGCGGCCGCCCCCGCGTTGCCGTCCAGGTCCCAGAGACGGAAGACGGCGTTGGCATAGACGGTGATGGTGTTCTTGGCGGTCGTGACGCCGAGGAAGTCGGGTACCGCGAAGTCGGCGACGACGAAGGTGAAGACCAGGAGCGCGCCCACGGCGGCACCGGGCAGGGCGGGCGCCAGCGCGGCGCGCAGAAACGCCTCTCGCGGGTGGGTCGCGAGGCGGGCCGCGTCGAGAGCGTCGGCGCCGCAGGCGCGAATCGCGCGCACGGTGAAGAGCGTGACGAGGGGGAAGAGGCTGAAGCCGAAGACCAGCACCGCCCGCAGGAATTCCGGCCGCACCGCGAGCAGGTCGCGGTAGGCCGCGATCGCGAGAAGCACCGGGGGGAGCGCGAGGGGGAGGACCGAGAGGAGAAGCAGTCCGCGACGGAAGGGCAGGTCGGTGGCGCCGAGGAGGATCCCGACGGCGAGGCCCAGGAAGAAGGCCAGGAGCGTGGACGCGCCCGCCATGGCGAGGGTCGCCAGGAGCATGTGGCGCTCGCCGGCGCCGGCCAGCACCCCTCGGTAGTGGTGCAGGCTGAACGTGCGCGCCTCGCGCGCCACCTGCGCCCGAGAGATCTCGCGTGTGGTTGTGGAGAAGGCGGGCCGGATCTGCACGGCGTCGGGGGCGGAGCTGGTCACGTGCCCGACGATCCGCTCGCCCGAGCGCGTCACCACCTCGTCCGCCCGCACGCTCTCGAACAGCATCGCCCCGATCGGCAGCAGGACGGTGGCCGCCACGAGGAGCAGACCGGCGAGGAGGAGGAGGCGGCCCATGCCTCAGTTCGCCGCCAGCGCGGCCTCGTAGAGGGCGGCCGCCCGGCGCGTCACGGGGCCGGGGATTTCGGCCCCTACGCGACGTCCGTCCACCAGGCTCACCGGCATGATGCCCTTCACCGTGCCGGTCAGGAACACCTCCGAGGCGGCGTCGAGGCGGGCGCGGTCCAGCACCGCCTCTTCCGCCGGAATGCCCCCTTTCGGGAGTTCCCGAAACGCCCAGTCCCGGGTGATGCCCGCCAAGAGCCCCTCCTCCAACGGGGGCGTGAGCGCGCGTCCGGCCTCCACGATCCAGAGGTTGGAGGTGGTCGACTCGGTGAGGCGGCCTTCCGCGTTGAGGAAGAGCGCGTCGTCCGCCCCGAGGCGCCGCGCCTCCACGAGCCCCAGCATGTTGTTGAGGTAGTTGCCCGTCTTCGCCGCCGGGTCCATGGCGCGCGGGTCGTTGCGCAGGCGCGGCACGATCGCCACGCGGCAGCCCTCGGTGTAGAGGTGCGCCGCGTAGGGGACGAGCACGCGGCCGATGATGTAAAGCCCGGGCTCCGTGCAGCCGTCCGGGAGGAGCGAGATGGGGCCGGGGCCGCGCGTCGCGAGGATGCGCAGATAGAGGTCGGGAGCGCCCAACCGTTCGGTGATCGCCGCCACCCGCGCCGCGATCTCGGCGTCGCTCCAGGGCACCTCCAGGTAGATCTTGGAGGCCGACGCGTGGAGGCGGACCAGGTGCTCTGCGAGGAGGAAAGGACGCCCCCCCGCGGTGCGCACCACCTCGTAGACCGAATCCCCGTAGAGAAAGCCGTGGTCGAGGATCGGGATGCGCGTCTCATCGGCCGGGAGGATCGCGCCGCCGCTGTGGACGAGGATGCGCACGGCTGCCAGTCTACCTCCTGGCGCGCCCCTCGCCGGCGGTCGCCACGAGGCGCGCCCGGTTCTTCTTCCAGAGCGCGTCGAGGCGACGCTGCCGCGCGCGCCCGGCGTCGAAGCGCGAGAAGCCGCGTGCATAGGCCTCCATCCACCGCACCAAGCCGGCGGCGTCGTCGCGATGCACGTACTCCCGCGCCACGCCGCCCTCCGGGGCGTGGTTGTGGTAGTTGAGCAGCGGGAGGCAGAGCGCCCCGGTGCGGAATCCCGCGTGGGCGTAGACCGTGGCTTCGCAGGCGCCCCCGTCCATGAGAGCGCGCTGCCAGCGGAAGGAGCCGTCCTTCGCCTGGTGCGAGCGCGCCGCCTCTTCCAATTCGGTCGTGACGGCGGGATCGAAGGTGGTGATGCGGTCCCCCACGCGCAGGATGGGGCCGTTCCCCTGCGGCGTGTGGGGCCGCGCATGCGACATCTCCAGATTGACGATGGTGGTGCTCCGCGGCGTCTTCGTCGTGCGTACCCAGCCGAGCGCGCCGGCGAAGCCGACCTCCTCCGCTCGGGTGAAGAGCGCCCCGACGCAACCGCGAAACCGCGTCGCCGCCAGGCGATCGAAGAGCGCGAGGCAGGCGGCCACGGCGCAGAGATCGTCGATGGCGCGTGCGCGGAGGAACCTCCCCCCGAGGCTCGGGCGGGGCAGATCGAGCAGGAGCGGCTCGCCGCGGGTGCAGGGGACGCTGGTCGCGATCCGCACGACCCCCGCCTTCTTCCCGCCGACCGCGCCCACGACCTCCCCCCGCACCCCCCTCGCATCGAAGCCGCGCAGCCGCGCGCCCTTCAGTGCCGCCGCGCGGATCCCCCCGACGATGGCCGCCGTGCCGTCCCCTTCCGCCCGGAGCGCCGGGTGGTCGGTGTGGCAGGCGAAGAGCAGGCGCGGGCGGCCGCGGCCGAAGACCACCAGCAGGTTGCCGAATGCGTCGGATCGCGCACGAAGGCGCTTCGATGCGCGCACTGCCCCGAGGATGGCGGCGTGGACTCTCCCCTCGCAAAAGGGCGCCGTGGGGAGTGCGAGAATTTCGCGGAGACGGCGGGCGAGATCTTTGGGGAGGCTCATGAGGGGGGCGGGGGCGTACTATAGCGTGGGCGGGGAGCCGTTTTCGGCCGCTCCCCTGGAGATCCCGAGCCTTGAGAACCGCCACCCTCACCGCGCTTCTGGCCGCCCTCGGCCTCCTCTCCCCCCTCGCGCATGGGGAGCCCTCCCTGCAGGTGGCGACCGACCGTGCCCTGGAGGGAGCCACCTTCTTCTCGGGTGCCTGGATCGATCTCCTGGTGACCGTAGTTCCCGCCGGCTCGCCCGTGGCCCTGGAGGGGCTCCAGGTGACCGCCGAGGTCGGTGAGGGCGGGGGCGAGTTCCTGGCCCCCATCCTGCCCCCCGCCGATGCCGCGGGGGTCTATGCCGCCCCATTCACCATCCGGGTGCCGATGAAGGTGGTCGGCGACGGGGAGCGGACCTTGCAGGCGTCGGTGAAGGGACGGTTGGCCTCCGGCGCGCTTTTCGAGGCGTCCGGGACGGGGAAGAGCTTTCTCTACCCCCCTGGGGAGCCGCTCGTTTCTGCGTCTGCGACGTTGAGGAAGTCCGCCGTGGTGGCAGGGGAGCCAAATGCCCTCATCGCGACCCTGGAGGTGAGGGAGGGTTTTCACGTCTACGGCGCCGACTCCGAGTACGAGCCCCGGGTGACCGCCCTCCTGCTGCCTGGGGGCCCCCAGAGGCTCTGGAGTGGCGGGGGGCCCGCCGGGGCCCCGGGGGAGAACATCCACGGCGCCTTCGAGATCGAAATCCCCTTCAGCCCCCTCGCGGAGGGACGCGTCCAGACCCGCCTCCAGCTCCTCTACACCGTCTGCGACGAGAGCCAGTGCTTCCCGGCGGAGGTGGTCTATCTGCCGGTCGCGTTCGATGTGGCGCCCGGAACCGGAGTCGCGCGCGATTTGATCGCCCCGCCCCCCACCTCGACACCCGGCGGAGGCCGCACAGGGCTCGAGGGGAGCATCCTGAGTCTCCTCCTCGCCGCCGTGGGCGCCGGGCTTTTTGCCCTGGCCATGCCCTGCACCTACCCCCTCATCCCGATCACCATCTCGTTTTTCACCAAGCAGGCGGAGCAGCGGCACGGTCGCGTGCTCCCCCTCGCGCTCGCGTACGGGGGAGGCATCGTCGCCATCTTCACCGGCATCGGCCTCGTCGTAGGCGGCGGGCTGGTGGCGGGCGGGAGGGTCCTCGATTTCGCCACGCTCTGGTGGGTGAACGCGCTTTTCGCCTTCCTTTTCCTCGTGTTCGGGCTCAGCTTGGTGGGGCTCTTCGAGATCCGGCTCCCTGCGGCCTTCAACGACCTGGCGGCCAAGGCTTCGGGCACGGGGGGGTACCTGAGCGTCTTCGCCATGGGCACGACGCTCGTGATCACCTCCTTCACCTGCACCGCACCCTTCGTGGGTTCGCTGCTCGTCTGGGCCGCGGGCGGGGGAAAGATCGGGCCTGTAGCTTTGGCCATGGGGGTCTTCGGCCTCACCATGGCGGTCCCCTTCGTGTTCCTTTCCTTGAGTCCGCAGGCGCTGCAGAAGCTCCCTCGCAGCGGGGAGTGGATGAAACGGCTCAAGGTGACCCTGGGGATCCTCGAACTGGGGCTCGTCTTGAAGTTCGTGAGCGGCATCGACCTGGCCATAGGGACCTTCACGATCGGCCGGGAGCTCTTCATCGCGCTCTGGGGAGTCAGTTTCCTGGTCGCGGCGCTCTATCTCCTGGGACTCTTCGAGGGGTTTCGGACGCGCCTCACGGCGGGTAGGGCGGCGGCCGCGGGGTTCCTCCTCCTCTTCACCCTGAACCTCGCCTCAGGGCTGGACGGCTCCACGGTGCGCGCGCTGCCGATCCTCGAGGCGTTTTTCCCCATCCTGCCCGTCCGGGAGGGGGAGGCGGAGACCGGCTACGGGACCGCGCTCCTCGCAGTGGTGCACGAGGACTACGAGAAGGGGGTGGCGCTCGCGACGGCGAAGGGAGCCCCCGTCTTCCTCCACTTCACCGGATTCCAGTGAGCGAATTGCCGATCGATGGAACGCGGGCCGTTCCTCGAACCGGAAGTGCAGAAAGCGTTCGGACGCTTCGTGGAGATCCGGCTCCACACCGACGGGCGCGACGCCGCGCATGCCGAGTCCTCCGCGCGCAACAAGGCGTTCCAGCAGCGCCGGTTCAAGACCATCGCCCTTCCCTACTACGCGCTCCTGTCGCCGGACGGATCCACCGTCTACTGGGAAGAGGGCGGGGTGCTGGGCGGCGAGGCGTTCCGCAAGGCGCTGGACGCCGTGCCCGGGCGCTGACGAGGCGTTCGAGACGGACCGTCCATCCCCCGGTCGCGGCCGCAGGGCACGGCGCTACGCGTGGAGAGGAGGGCGCAACGACGGTTTCGTCGGCGCCATCGCTCCATTCTGGCCCGCTTGCGGTTGCGTCCCGTACCCGCATTCGCGTGCAGCATCCGTATTCCACTCTCCGCAGAGATCGACGTTGCCGGACACGAGCGCACCGTGGTGCGGCGACTACCGGTTGCCTCGTTGCGTTCGGAGCCGCCGGAACCGATCCGATCCGCGCCTCGTCCCTCGGGGCGGATTCACCATGCGATTCTCGTGGGTTCTCGCCATTCTTCTCTTGGGAGGGGCCACCTCGGCGGTCCTGACGCGAAAAGAGGCCCCGCCCCAGAACGTTCTCATCGTCACGCTCGACACGCTGCGCGCCGATGCGGCGGGGCGCGGGCGCGGAACGCCTGCGATCGAATCGTTTCTCGCGGACGCCGTGCACTTCACCTCCGCCCGCACGGTCGCCCCGCTCACGCTTCCGGCCCACCTCTCCCTCTTCACGGGGCTAGCCCCATCCCACCATGGGATCCACGACAACTGCGCCCCTCCGGTTCCGGCCGCCGAGGGGCGGGCCTACCCCCTCCTGGCGGAGGAGTTCCGGGACGCGGGCTATTCCACGGCCGCGTTCGTGTCGACCGCCGTGCTCCATCCGAGGACAGGCATCAGCTCCGGGTTCGACCTCTACGACTCGCCGGATTACGCCGCCTCCGCCGAGCACTGCCATGCGTCGGTTCCCGCACCGGCTCGGATCGAGGCGCCCCTCCGCTGGCTCCAGGCGCGGCCCCAGGGGTCCCCCTTTTTCCTCTGGGTGCACCTTTTCGACGCGCATTTCCCCTACGAACTCTTCGCCGGGGACGAACGCCGGGCAGCGACGCGGCCCGGGGACAGCCCCGCCACGCTGTACGCCGGGGAGGTGCGCCGGATGGACGCGGCGATCGAGCGGCTCTTGCAGTCCGTCCCTCCGAACACGATCGTCATCCTTGCCTCCGACCACGGGGAGAGTCTCGGGGAGCACGGCGAAACCACCCACGCCGCCCTCTGCTACGGTGCCACGATCGATGCCTTTCTCGCCGTCCGGGCCCCGGCGCTTCCGCGAGGCGCAGTGGACGGTGGCCTGAGAAGCCTCTGCGATGTCGCCCCTTCGCTCCGGCGGTGGTGCGGCCTGCGCGCCCGCTCCTCGGATGGTCTCCCCCTCGAAGGGGTGCCCCACCCGGTTCTCGTGAGCGAATCCCTCTTTGCCTGGGGAGTGCATGGCTGGGGGCAGTGTTTCGCCGCGACCGACGGGCGGCACAGCCTCGTCGAATCGGGACCCCGCGTCGAGATGTACGACCGGCACGTCGACCCGGAAGAGGTCTGCATCCTTCCGCAGCCCGAGAGCCTCCGGGCTTTCGAGCATCTCGATCGCGCGCTCGAGGCGCTGCGCGGCGGGACGGGGAGTTCCGCCGAGCCGCTGGGTCCTGTCTTGGGTGCCGTCTCCCCCTACGGATGGGTCCGTATCCCCTTCCGGCGCTACCTCTCCCGTCGCGAGAACACCCTCCTTCCCGACCCGGCCAACTACATTTCGAACGACGCGAGCGTGTGCGAGACCATCGGGGCGCTGCAGAGCGCGATCCGTGCGGACGACGCCGCCGCCACGGACCGGGAACTCGCGCGCCTGCGCGAACTGGCCGAGCAACTCGGGCCCGACCCCCTGCCCCGGCTCTTCCTCTTGGAGTGGCAGGAGGTGGTCGCAGGCATCCGCGGGGACAAGAGATTGTACGCCCGTGCTGCGACGGCGGGCCTTGAGGCGATGCGCCGTGGCTACGTCGATCCGTTCGTGCTGCGGCTCACGGTGCGGGCCGCCCTGGCCGCCGGGGACCGCGACACTCCGCGGACCGCCCTCGCGCTCGCGCGGGCTGGCGGGACGCATCCAGACGAGGAGTGCCTGGCGGCTCTTCGCGCGGCCGGCTTGGACGCGAGTTTGGGGCACTGAGGGTAGCAGGCGGGCTCAAGATCGCCCCCGCGGCCGCCTGGACGACCCGACCGGTGCTTGCCTTCCCGCACGCCGCTGCTGCGCGGCCCACCCGTCCGGCCGCCAGCCCCGCCTCCCGCGATGCGGCGTCTCCCCGCGTGGCGGGCGCGCGGCTCTCCCCTTCGCTGGGCGGCTCGACCGTCGGGACCGCCACGACTGGAGAGGATCGCGTGACCAGGTAGCGTCGTCTCACAGGGTGAGTCCCGCCTTGGCCAAGAAGCCGAGGAGGAGCCCGGGTCGTCGCCGACCGGCGCTGACGCCGACGCGCACGCGAGCGGTGATCTCCGCGAGGTCGCGGTCGCCGCCGTTGGCGAGCTGGCGCTGCTGGAGCCAAGCCCAGAGCCCTTCGACCGGGTTGAGCTCGGGGGCGTAGCCAGGTAGCCGTGCGGTCCGGAGCCAGCTTCGCTGTCGCCCAACGTGCGCCCTCGTGATCCCGCCGGGATGCGCCCCGAGGCCGTGCCAGAGCAGCGTGACCCGCGCCCGCACGTGGCGGCGGAGATGCGCGAGGAACCGCACGATCTCCGCGGAGCGGACCGGGCCGTCGTGCAAGCAGAGGAGCACCCGAGACCGTCGTCCGTCGGCGCGGTAGGCGAGGGCCCTGATCCCCGCGCGCCGTCGCCAGGAGCGGCCTCGCGTCTTCGCCACCGGGGTTGCTCCTTTGCGCGCCCAGGTCCGCCGCACCGGCGGACACTCGCCGAACCCCGATTCGTCCAGAACGGTCAGCCCGTCCCGGGGTCAGCAGTTTTCTTGAGCCGGGTCCACGTCCGGCTCCGCCACCGGGCGATCGCCTCCTCGTCCCGCTCCCTTGCCCGCGTCGTCGGCCGCTGCACCGACCAGCCGAGCCGTCGCAGGAGCGTCCACCCGTGGCCTTTGTGAAAGCGCACCCCGAACTGCCGCCGGATGAGCGCGGCGACCCGCGAGAGCGTCCACAGCTCGGTGGAAAACCCATGCGCGACGGGCCCCTTGAGCAACGCCCGGTGCAGCGCGGCGAACTCCTCCTCCTCCAGCCGCGGGGGACGGCCGAGCCGGGCGCTCACGCGCAGCCCCTTCGCGCCCGTCGGCCGCCACGCCTGGTGCCAACGGCACGTTGTGGCCGTCGTCACCCCCAGCCGTCGCGCCACCCCGCTGCGCGGGGCGCCGCGGAGGCTTCCGCGTGGGCTCTCATGGAGAGAGGGAGAACGGGAATCCGCTGGCGCATCCGGGGGAAAAAAACTCGGGCGCCCCTTGCGGGACGCCCGAACCGAGAGAGTGACGGACTGGGGTCCGTCAGGGGATTGCGTTAACCAGGACCATTCGGATCGTCGGCCAGGAAGCGGAAAGCGGCCAGGATCGCGTAGAAGGAGCGCAGCGAGTCGAGGATCGTCACAGGGGCGAGCGCGGCCAGGGTGGCTGCAAGCAATCTGCGCTGATCCAGCGAGGTGTTCGAGCCGTTGGCGGTGGTGGCGCTGAACGCGACCGCCCCCACACCCGCAGGCGTTCCTTCCCCGATCAGCATGAAGTTGCCGTGCGACATGTTGGCGCTCACGATGAAATTCGTGGGCGGCGCGCCCGTGAGCGCCGGGTGCACGTTCATGACCGCGAAGAGGTCCGAGGTGCCGTTGAGCAGGCCACGGTTGTCACGGCTGGTGACGGTGGTCTGGCTGCGGAGTCCCAACAGAACCATGCCATCCGCAGAAGGATAGAGATGGTTGATCGCGTTGGCGGTCCCGGTCATGACTCCCGGCGTCAACTCGACCGCATCCCCGCCGATGTTGGCATCGAAGGCCCACACCGAGAGGTCGGTCGGGCTGAGGGCACCGGCCGTCGGCTTGCTGGCGATGAAGAACACGATGCCGGCGCCGTCCCGACCGGTGGTGGCATTCACGACTCCCTTCGGAACCGAAGCGAAGCGGTTCGAATAGTTGAACGAGTTGACGTCGATCTGCTCGAGGCCGACGGTGACCGCATGCACCGTGAAGGGAACATACGAGAGGCGGCCGTTGATCGTCGCCGTGGTGAGGTTGAAGCCGACGATGAAGTTGCGACCGGTGGTCTGGTCGGAGACGTAGTAGAGGAATCTGCCGTCGTCGCTGAAGAACTTGACCCAGAAGCACTGGTTGCTGTCGATGGTCGCGCGGAACGGGGGTACCGCGCTCCCGGGTCCGGTCACGCCCGTGCTGGCAAGACCGACCATCATGTTGGTCATGAAGGTCGCCGGAAGGTTCATGTTCTGCGATAGGCCCCCCGTGGTCTTGAACTGGATACGGACGCTGTACTGTGTGCCGTTGTTCCAGCCGGAGATCGTTCCGGGGTTGACCAGATAGCCGCTGTTCTGCCAGCCGTTGTACTTCGGGTGCCGCGAGTCGTCACCCGCGTAGATCACGATGAGGGAGCGTTCGCCTGCCCCCACGTTCGGGCCGAACTTGAGACCGCTCATGCGGCGGTAGACCGCGTTGAAGTGCGCACGCCCCGAGGTGTTCGCCGGAAGGCCCGCCGGGGCGATCGTGGTGCCGCCGACGAATGAGTGCGATCCGAAGTAGAGCACGTTCTGCGTGCCCACGGTGCCCGTATCCATGTCCTCGGTGGAGTCCACGGCAAAGAGGAGCAGGTCGTCGTTCGCCTGCCAATTGACGGCACCGCTGTATTGGTGGGTTGCAAAACTGTTGTATGCGGTCCAGGTCGACGTGCCGAAAAAGCTCGTGTAGTAGACGTAGTCCACGACATCGTTGTCGCGCACCACCGCCACGTACTTGCCGTCGGGCGAGACCTTGAGGAAGTCCATCTGCTCGCCGCAGCGGCCGGGAGGAAGCAGGTCGCCCCCCAGAACGGTCGGGGAAGCCGCGGTGAGATCGGTGAGCGTGGCATTCAACGCTCCGGTCAGGTCCAGTCCAAGCGTGCCTGCCGTCTTGGCCATGGAGAGGAACCAGAGGTTCTTGTTGCGGTTGCCCTTCTGGATGTAGCCGTCCCGGGGACGGGTCGCGATGTCCGTGAGGACTGTCGTGATGGCGTTGGCCCCGGCCACGAAAGCCACCTTGTCGGGGCCTTCCTCACCGGCAGGCGGATTATTGCCCGTGAACGCGAACTGCCCGGTCGAGTTGATCTGCACGATCGCCGCTCGCAGATAGTCCGAATCCGGGATGAAGAATGCGCCCGTCGTAGTGGCTCCGGGGATCAGGCGGCTCGAGAAGTGGCCGTCCCCGAGGCTGAACCCGAACACCTGGTTCAGCTGGCTGTCGAGCAGGAAGAGCAACCCGTCCTGTACGAAGCAGAGGGAGTCGGGAAGGAGTTGCCGATCGAGAAGTGTTCCAAACGCCACGCCGCCCACAGGTCCCGAGTTGCGCAGGTTGATGATGCATGCGGAATTGGGAATCACCGCACCGGTGTCCGAGACGCCGTCCAGCTTGATGACGTTGGGGGAATCGATGAGCGGGCTACCGATCGACGTGCCGTCGGTCTTGAAAAGAAGGATCTTGGGGCCGGTTCCCCCGGGCATTGCCGTCGCAGCCCAAAGGCCGTCGGCCGAAACGGCCATGGAGACTCCGGACCGTCCCATGGAGGTGCGGTACCAGCCGGTCGAACTCGTGCTCGCAAAGGTTTCGATGTAGGCGCTCAGACCCTGGCTCTGGAACTCGCGCTCGGCGCGCGTGTCGGTCTGCCCGTAGTAGTAGAGCTTCCAGTAGGCCGTGCCTTCGTAATAGATGAGTTCGTTCCCGCGGGAAAGGACGGTCTCGCCGGCGAACTGGGTGCCGTGAACCGCGTCATTGTTGTTCAGCATCGCGGCGATGAAATACTTGCCCGTGAGGTGGTTCACGACGAGCGCGCCACGCTTCCCCGTGGGGCGCAGCTCCTGGAAGCGCGTGGAGTCCTGGCCCGTGGTGGCGGCGCTGTTGAACTTCTTGATCTGGGTCTGACCCCAGAGGTAGATCCTCCGATGGCCGGAGGTGTGCAACTGGATGTAGGTGAGTTCCTGGGCGACGTGCTGCCACGCGTTGTAGTTGAACTGGTCCCAGGTGATCTCCTTGTTGGACTCCGCAGGCCAACGCCCTCCCACCATCGGCTGGTTCCGCTCGACGTTGGCGACGCTGCCGCCATGGACGAGGGTGAGCGGCAAGATGTCAACCGTGATCGGCATGTTCGGGTCGACGATGGGGAGGCCGCCTGTGTCCACTTTGAGGAGGCCCGCGGCCATGGCGAGAGGGACGTTGCGGGTCAACGACATTTGGGTGACCGCGTCCTCCAAGCCGGAGACGTTGCCTCCTATGCCCGAGATGCCGCGCATGTAAACCACCGTGTCCGGGGAAATGCTCAGCGTCAGGACACTCATCTGGGACTGGCGGTTCGTCAGCACCGGCGCGCTGGCCGGGCCGTAATAGGCATCGCGAATCGTGACCGTGGTCGGGTGGAACCCGCGGTCATTGGCTGTCCCGGAGATGAAGCCGTTTGTGGCACTGGTCATCACGCCGTCGAGGACCAGGTTGTTCGGGAGGCCCGGGACGGAGGCCCCGGCGTTCGCGTGGCTCGTATCCCGGATGTACGTGGTAGAAAACTCGTAATTGCGGAGCGCTGTCGAGGCGGAATAGACCCCGACGAAGCCGACCGGATCGGGGAGAAGGTAGGCGACCCCGCCCGTCCCTTTGAGCTGGTCGCCCGGATAGGCGACACCATCCACGCCCGGGTTCAATCCGGCGGTCAGGAGGCTCACGGGCGTCGGAGGGGCGAAGGTGACGGGGAAGGTCTTGTGGATTCCGGGCAACCCGGTCACCGGATGCGTGCCGTTGAACTCCCCAGGGTTGGGGGTGGGGATGAAAGCCGCGCCGTTCTGGGTGGGGTTCATCACGCCCGCGTAGGCGCGGATGGTCAGGTCCACCATCCCGGCGGCGCGCGGCAACCCGAAGAACTGGTGCGTGGTGCGGTTGATCTCGAGCCCGAACACCGCCTTCGAGAGCGCCGTGGGGTCGGTCAGTGTGCCATCCTGGGTCTGGTCCACCCCCTCGAAATCGATGGAGATCGGGGGGACGCCTCCGGAGACGCTGAGGGATTGCGTGTAATCCACACCGGCCTGTCCGTTCACGAGGAAGACCGTGTCGATCACGATGTCCGGGATGCGGACCTGAACGATGTACGCCTTGCGCGAGATCTTGTCATCGGACTTGTCGCCGGCCGTGAAGTTCCGGTCGATCGCCTCCACGAAGATGTAGAACTTCAGAGGGGTGAGATCCTTCATCGCGTCGAAGGGGACGTGGAACGCGTTCACGTACTCCGTGATGGGGAACGGATACTTGCGCCGTGTGAGCACAGGCGGATTGAGCGGGTCGGGATCGGTGTACCCGGGATCCGTCCCCTCGTAGGAGGGGTGGAAGTAGTTCGAGAAGTTGATGGTCCGCCCGGGGATGACCTGCGTGTCGCCGCCGGCCAGACCGGTGGAGTCGAGCGCATCCCGGCGCGAATCGAGCGTGGGACCTCCCGCGCCCGGGGCGCGCTGGAAGTAGTCGGGATCCATACCCGCCTGCGCGGGCGGAATCGGCGTGGGCGGGTCCGTGACGGGAATCACCGCGCCGAAGTAGTTGATCGTGCGCAATCCGGTGAGCGCGTCGATGACCGGGCCTCGCGGAGACTGGAAGCCTCCCACTTGGCTCTTGCTCTTGCCCGCCTGCTGGGTGAACCAGCCGCCGTCGCCGGAGTTCACCTTCATCTTGTCCCCGCTGAGCGGCGCTTCGTTGGTGTCGTGGCCGATCGAGGTCTTGCCGGCCGCGTCGAGGGCGAGCGTGTCGAACACGGAGAGCTCGAGCTCGCGCGGCACGTAGATGTTGATGATGTTGTCGCCGGAGCCGCCCGCGACGAGGAAGGCCCACGCGAAGAAGGCCTGCGGATTGGCGGGGTTGACGAAGTCGATCACCACCGGGAACGCCGGCACGGCAACGTCTGTGGTTCCTTCCGCCGCCGTGGGCGTAATCACGTTGATGCGGCCGAGCGTGATCCGGATCCCAAAGAGGCGGGTGACCGCCAACGCGGGGGAGACGGAAGTGCTGACGGCGCGGATCGCGAAGAAGTAGATCCCGGCCTCGCGGGGGATGCCCTGGAGATAGGCGCCACCGGCGCCATCCGCGAGGACCTGGATCCCGACAGGGAGCAGGCCTTCGGCGAGCTCGAACGTGTCGGGGAGCGGAGCCCCCGAGCTCGTCTCGAACATAAGGCGGTACTTCACGAGCTGGCCGGCGCCAACCTCGGGCAGCACCGTGACGGGGTCCGTCGGGGCCGCACTGGCCAAAGGCGCGACTTGGATCGGCGGCGTCGCGCTGGCCAGTAGCTCCGCAAGCGACTTTCCGGAGTCTCCCGCGGCACCGGGGATGCTCGGGAACATCGCCTGCGGGAGGCCCCCCACGCTATACGTGGTGAAGCCGGTGAGGGCATCGGACGCGAAATCGATTGCGTCGATGTCAGCGGTGAACGGACTGCCCGCACCGCAGCCAGATAGCAGCGTGAGGGCAACGAGCACGACCGCGAGGGCCGTGCGAGACCCAGCCTTCAGCATCGGAATCCTCCAAACTCTCTCGTTATTCAACTACCCAGTTCCGCGTCCTCTTTTCCCTAACTGCGGTTGCCCAACCATTGCTAGGGACACCGTCCGGGACGGGTGCCGACCTCAGGCGCGTGCCATCAATAATCGCCCGGGCAGGGGACCCTTTCCACCAGAAAACCCCCTGGCGAGGCAAAAACAGGTGATTAACGTAGATATTACGAGTCGCGCCCCCCGCTCTGCCAGGGTGAGCAGGCCAGTAATTGTTACCGGCCGACCAGCGCCAGGAAGGCGCCGGCGGCGCTCTCGGCAAGCCCGATGAAGGGGCCCATGAAGATTCCCGTGAGCAGGACTCCCGTGAGGCAGCCGTAGAGCGCGACCCTCAGCACCGGGGCGATGGCGATCGGGGGCTGCGGCTCGGACGACTTCCCCTCTTCCATGTAGATTCGCCTCACGACCATCAGGTAGTAGTAGAGCGAGATCACTACCCCGGCCGCCCCCACGAAGGCGAGAGAGTAGGCCAGCGTCGTGCCCTTGGCGACCACCGCCCGGAACACCAGGAACTTCCCGAAAAAGCCGCCGAGCGGGGGAACCCCGGCCAGGGAGAGGAATCCGCAGGTGAGCACCAGGGCCAGGAGGGGGGAACGGCGCCCGAGGCCGGCGTAGTCCTCGATGCGATGGCTCTTGGTCTCCCCGCTCATGACCACGACCACCGAAAACACCCCAAGCACCGTGAACAGGTAGGCCAGCAGGTAGTAGAGCACCGCCGCGAACCCGGCTTGGTCGAGGGCGAACACCCCCATCAGGACATACCCTCCGTGGCCGATCGAGCTGTAGCCCAGCAGCCGCTTGATGTTGCCCTGCCACATCGCGCCGAGATTGCCGTAGAGCAGCGTGGCCGCGCTCAGGACCGCGATGAGGGCGATCCAGGGACCCGCCTGGGCCAAGCCGGCGCCACCGGCCGGTCCCAGGCAGGCGCGCACCACCTTGAGGAGGAGGGTGAATCCCGCCGCCTTGGAACCCATGGCGAGAAAGGCCGTCACCGGAGAAGCGGCTCCCTCGTAGACGTCGGGGGTCCAGACCTGGAAGGGCACCGCGGCGATCTTGAAGCCGAGCCCCACCAGAGTGAGGAGAAGGCCGAACTGGAGCAGCGGCCCGCCCCCGTATTGCAGATCGCGCACGTGGCTAGCCTCTGCGAGCGCATCGAGGCGCAGGCTTCCCGTCGCGCCGTAGAGAAACGCGATGCCGAACAGAAGAAATGCGCTGGCGAAGGAGCCCAAGACCACGTACTTGACGCCCGCCTCCACAGACCGCTCGTCGTTGCGCTTGAACGCGGCCAGGCAGTAGAAGCTGACAGTGATGAGTTCCAACGAGACGAACAGGCCGGCGAAGTCCTCCACCGAGGCGACGAAATACATCCCCATGGTCGCGAAAAGCAAGAGCAGGTGGAATTCGCCGTGGCCGCGGTCGACGCGCTTGAGCCAGGTGTTCGCCATCGCCATCACCAGAAGCGACGTGAGCCCGAAGAGGAGCTTGAACAGGAGCGAAAACGCATCCACGGCGTAGGCGCCCAGGAACGCCCGCTCCTTGCCGGCCCCCACCGCGAGCGTCTGCACGAGCACCGCCACGGTGGCCAGCGCCACCCCCGTCGCGGCGATGCCCCCCGGGGAGCCGCGCCGGTTGCGGTGCGCGCGCGCATCGACCCAGAGAAGGAGCAGCGAGGTACCGGCGAGGATCCACTCCGGCGCCGCGGCGAGGATGTTCCAGTCCGCCATCAGCGCCGCGCCTCCTCCACGCGGAAGACGCACTCGAGCTTGCGCACGCCGCTCTCGATCGTCTCCACCAGGGTGCCGGGGAAGCAGCCGGTGAAGACCAGGAGCGCCGCGAGGATCAGATAGGGGAGCTTCTGGACCGGGGTGACCGCGTCCTTGAGCGAGGCCCAGCGCGGGTTCTCCGGCCCGAAGAACGCCGTGCGCACGGCGCGCAGGAGATACGTCGCGCTGATCACGATGCCCCAGATGGCCGCGATGGTGGGCAGGTAGCGCACGGTGATCCCTGTGCCCGCCAGGGAAAAGCCCGACTCCCAGGACCCCACGATGATGAGCAGCTCGGACGCGAAGTTGGCGAATCCCGGCAGGCCCGCCGACGCCATCGCCATGATCACGAAGCAGACGCCGATGAAGGGCATCTGCTTGAGCATGCCGCCCAGGTCGTCCACCACGCGTGTGTGGGTCTGCTCGTAGAAGAAGCCGATGAGCGCGAAGGCAAGGGCGGTCATGATCCCGTGGGCGAACATCAGGAACACCGCCCCGGTGATGCCGGTCACGCCGAGGGTGGCGAGACCCAGCAGCACGTAGCCCATGTGGCTGCTCGACGAGAACCCGATGATGAACTTCATGTCGCGCTGGGCCATGGCCACGAACCCGCCGTACAGGATGTTCATGCAGCACAGGAGCGCCACCCACCCCATCCAGTGCTCCGCGCCGGCCGGCAGGATGCCGTAGCCGAGACGCAGGACGCCGTAGGCCCCCAGCTTCATCAGCACTCCGGCGTGGAGCATCGAGACGGCGGAGGGGGCCGCCGCGTGGCCGATGGGCGACCAGCTGTGGAGCGGCCACATCGGGATGATGCAGGCGAAGCCGAGGAAGATCACCGGGAACCAGGCGCGCTGGAACGCGACGGAGAGGCTGGTCTGCTCGAGCACGCGCAGATCGAAGGTGCCCCCCCCTGCGAAATAGACCGCGAGGAGCCCGACCAGGGCGAGCACCGCCCCCGCCGTCAGGTAGAGCGTCAGCTTCATCGTGGCGTACTCCTTGGAGTACTGCGCCGCGCGGCTGCCCCAGACCCCGATGAGCAGGTACATCGGGATGACGGCCATTTCGTAGAAGAAATAGAAGAAGAACAGGTCGAGGGAGAGGAAGACGCCGAAGACGCCGGTGCCCAGGAGCAGGAGCAGGATGTAGTGCTCCTTCACGCGATCCTCGATGGAGCGCGAGACGAACATGCCGGTGAAGAGGACGACCGCGGTGAGGATCGTCATCGCCACAGAGATGCCGTCGGCGCCGAGGCGGAAGGCGAGGCCCAGGGAGGGCACCCAGGGGATCTCGAAGAGGAACTGGTACTTCTCCCCGCCGGTGTCGTAGCCGATCCACATCGCCAAGGCGGCGAAGAGGCTCGTGCCGGTGGCGAGCGCCGCCACCCGCCGGATGTGCGCCTTCCGCGCCGGGTCGGTGAAGAAGAGCAGGACCGCGGCGACGGCGGGGGCGAGGAAGGCGAGCAGGCTCATCGCAGCACCACCGCGGCCAAGAGCAGCACCACGCCGCCCAGGAAGCAATAGGCGTAGAAATTGAGCCGCCCGGTCTGGAGCCGCCGCAGCCAGCCTCCCAAGCCACGCGTCCCTCCGGCGAGTCCGCCCACGAAGCCCTTCACCACCACCGTCTCCTCGAAGGAGCGGCAGGCGCCGGCGACCGCCTGCTGCACGCCGCGCACCAGCCAGAGATAGAACTCGTCGATGTAGTAGCGGTTCTCCAGAAGGGCGTGGAGGCGGGGGAAGCGCGCGCGCACCGTCCCGGCCGCGCCGGGACGGCGATGGAAGAAGAACCACGCGGTGAGCAGACCCGCGGCCACCGCGGTGACCGAGACGATGGCCACCGAGGCGTTGAGGTGCAGGGCGCCGATCGACTTGGTCCACTTGCCGAGATAGGACTGGGCCGGCGCGTAGGTGAATCCCAGGACCACCGAAGCCACCGCGAGGCACTGGAGCGGAATCGTCATCACCCGGGGCGACTCGTGCACGTCGGCGTGCCCCCGGTACTCGCCGAAGAAGGTGAGGAACCAGGCGCGGCCCATGTAGAGGGCGGTGAGGCCCGCGGTGAAGGTCCCCAGCGCCTGGAGCCCCGCGAATCCCTGCACGTGGAGCGCGTCCAGGATGAGATCCTTGCTGAAGAAGCCGGCGAACGGCGGGACGCCGATGAGCGCGGCCATGCCGACGGTGAAGGTCCAGAAGGTGACCGGCATCTTCCGCCGCAGCCCCCCCATGGCGAACATGTCCTGCTCGTGGTGGCAGCCGTGGATGACCGAGCCCGCGCAGAGGAACAGGAGCCCCTTGAAGAAGGCGTGGGTGGTGAGATGGAACATCGAGACGCTGTAGGCGCCCACGCCGAGCGCCATGACCATGTAGCCAAGCTGGCTCAGGGTGGAATAGGCGAGCACCTTCTTGATGTCGCGCTGCACCAGCGCGATCGTCGCCGCCAGCAGCGCGGTGACCGCGCCGGTGTGGGCGACGAAGGAGGGCGCGAAGCCCCAATCGACGTCCCCCGCACCGCCGAAGCAGAAAAAGACCCGCACCACCATGTAGACCCCCGCCGCCACCATGGTGGCCGCGTGCATGAGCGCGGAGACGGGGGTGGGGCCCTCCATGGCGTCGGGCAGCCAGACGTGGAAGGGGATCTGCGCGCTCTTGCCGGCGGCGCCCAGGAAAATGAGGAACGCGGCCAGGGCGAGCACGCCTCCGTCGGTCCCGGCGAGCGTCCCGCCCCGCACCGCCGCCTCGATCTCGTCGAAGCGGAACGAGCCGGTGATCTTCCAGATCATGAGGATCCCGAGCAGGAACCCGAAGTCCGCCACGCGGTTGGTCAGGAACGCCTTCTTGCCCGCCTCCACCGCGCTCGGCTTCTGCCAGCTGTAGCCGATGAGCAGGTAGCTGCTGGCGCCCACCAGCTCCCAGAAGACGAAGATCATCAGGAAGTTGTTGGCCAAGACGATGCCGAGCATCGAGAAGACGAAGAGCGCGAACTTGGCGTAGAAGCGGCCGATGGAGGGGTCGCCCTTCATGTAGCCCAGGGCGTAGATGAAGATGGCGGACCCGACGCCGCACACGACGAGGAGCATCATCGTGGAGAGCGGGTCGACGAGCACCCCCAGCTCGACGAGCAGCCCCCC
>Ga0187893_10001053_pt1 | contig 68694 bp, 68 predicted proteins | sample MA1701074metaG_FD_139574 | JGI IMG/M metagenome (GOLD analysis project Ga0187893, IMG submission 139574) | White microbial mat communities from a basaltic lava cave in the Kipuka Kanohina Cave System on the Island of Hawaii, USA - MA170107-4 metaG ...
ATGGCTGACCTCCTATGTGTGTTTTGCATCTTTATGATGCATGCGGCTCTGGTCTCCAAGAGGCTAACCCGCGGTTTAACCTGGAGGTCAGCCTCACACAACGGAAGTCATAATGTCTAGGCTCGCAACCAAATTTATGGGAAATTGCGATGTTTCCAGACAGGTCGGCTGAGATCCAAATCCATCGAGACACGGCCCGTCAGTCACGGAGCCAAGGAAACCATGCGCTCGCACGCGCCTCTTACGTGAAATTGGTGGAGGCTCTCCGACAGCAGAATGAGAACACTGGCGGCCAGATTCAAAGAGAGCTGAAGGAGGCCAAGCAGGAATATAGCGAGTTCGTAAAGTCAGACCCGCTTTATCTTTGCATCAGGGACGCCATTTTAGCGAAGGTTCGCCAACAGCCTGGCATTTTACAGACAGAGCTCTACAAAGTGCTCTCCCAGTTTGATCGTGCCGACGTTTCCTACTCCCTTTATTTCGCTGCGGACCATGGGATACTGACGAGGACGAAAAAGGGACGGACATACTCACTTGATCTGGCGATCTAGATGAGCGACGGGGAAGAACCAAAGATTCTCGCCATCCTGCGAGAGCGGCACCTTTTCGACATAGCCGCCCGGACACACGCTAACTGGAGTGCCGACCTCGAAGCAAAATATCCAAGAGGTCCCCGCGGTGGGCTTAATCCGATTGTCCGTGCGGCCAGAAAAATGCAGGAGAAGATTGCTAGCCTTGGTCCCGAAGCGCTAGTTGACGATCTTCTCCCGCACTTTCTCTACGCCGCGGAGCGTTGGCAGCAAATGACAGATTCAGACGTTGCGAGATCTCGGCCCTATCTCCGTTATGTATGTTCCGGTCTACCCGACTCGCGGCAAAGCCATCTGGAGAAGCATGGGTTAATCTTCCCGATCGATCATCACTTCTGGAACGTTTGGTTTCCGCTGAACGGGCTCGGATGCATGTGCACTGTCACGAGCGTGTCGGAGGATTTGCTCATGCGGCGCGGATGGAGCATTTCAGACAATCGCCACTTCGACTTTAGAACCCCGGATGAAGGGTTTGACTTTAACATTGGGAAGGTCTTGTCCTGAGGTATACTCCGTGAAGATCGAGAGACACATGGCACTGCTTGCACGATTTGCCTAACCATTGGGTTGAGAGGGACGCGGCGGCCCGTGCCTCTCACCCAAAACGTTAGCCTCTAGGCGTGCGGTAGCGCAAGAATCGCAAAGGTGGCATATTGGCTGTATGAGCAAACCTGCGTTAAACATTGGTGACCTGACTCCGGAAGAGCGTCTGCGGCTGATTGAGGAACTATGGGACAGCCTCAACGAGGCGCCGGAATCTATGCCACTTACCAACGCGCAGCGCGAAGAGCTTGACCGGCGACTTGACGATCTCGAACGCTCGGGGCCACAGGGCATTCCTTGGGATGATGTGTTGCAGCAGATTCGCTCTCGGGCCTAGGTGAAGCCGCCGATCTTTCGGCCTGCTGCTGCGGCCGATATTGAAGATGCCTATCGGTGGTATGAAAACCAACGTGTCGGTCTAGGCGACGAGTCTCTTGCCGCCGTGAGTTCCGTCATCGAATCTTTGGTGGCATATCCTGAACGCTTTCCTATTGTTTATCGACAGGCGCGCCGTGCAAACCTGCGGCGATTTCCGTACAGCCTCTTCTACCAAATTATTGAAGATCAGGTCGTAGTGGTGGCCTGCATGCACGGACGCCGACACCCACGAAGATGGCAGTCACGCAATTAATGGCTAACCATCGGGTTGAGAAGGCCGCGGCGGACCGCGCCTCTCACCCAAAACGTTAGCTTCCTATAATCTCTGCTGGTAAACTCATGTCATGCCATCTTCTGTGTACGTCGAGACTTCGGTCATCAGCTATTACGCTGCTCGCGCAAGCCGGGACATCGTCACTGCGGCCCGACAAACTATTACGCAGGAATGGTGGGAGAATGCGCGAGAGAGATTTGATCTCTACGTGTCGGTGCTCGTAGTGGAGGAGGCGAAGGGCGGTGGTGCTGAAGCAGCTCGAAGGCGATTGTCAGGCATATCGGGCCTGCCCATTTTGGAGATCAACGAGGCTGCGGAAAAACTAGCCAAACGTTTTCTGGACGAAGGAGCAATACCTCTATCGAGCCCCGAGGATGCATTGCATATTTCACTGGCAACTGTGCACGGGATGGATTTTCTTTTGACTTGGAATTTTCGCCACATAAATAACGCAGAAATGAAAACACAAGTCAGGACTATCATTGAAGCAGCAGGGTATGACAGCCCTGTGATTTGTTCGCCCGAAGAGCTAGGAGGGGGTGAGCCATGAAATCAGACCCGATCGTGGAGGAAGTTCGTAAGGTACGACATGCGCACGCGGCAAAGTTCAACTACGACCTATCGGCGATCTGTGCCGACCTGAAGAAGAAGGAAAAAGATTCGGGGCACGCAGCGGTATCTCGCCCACCTAAGCTGCGGCTGAAATCTACGGGAAGCTAACCATCGGGTTGAGAAGGACGCGGCGGACCGCGCCTCTCACCCGGAAGTTCGGCGACTTGTAGAGGAGGAGGATGGTGATCGCTTGTCTCGGCTGGGGCTCGCTGATTTGGGATCCGCGTGAGCTTCCGGTTCAGGACAAATGGTTCCAGGATGGCCCCGTGCTTCGCCTCGAGTTCGCTCGCCAGTCCTCCGACGACAGGCTCACCCTTGTGCTCCTGCCAACGGGAACCGAGGTCCGGAGCTTGTGGGCGCCATTCTCGGTTGCCGATATCACCGAGGCCCAGAAGGCGCTCGGCAAGCGCGAGGGTGTTTCCGAGAAGAACGTCGAGAAGTACATCGCGGTATGATCAGCGGCCGGCGCGCAAGATCCCGAGCCACCGAGCATACGCGCCTGGGCCCAAACTCTCGGCCTGAATGCCGCCATCTGGACGGCCTTGCCGCCTCGACTCCGCGGTGAAGACGGTCGGGTACCAACGATAGACGAAGCGGTTCAGCACCTGCGAGACCTGCCACACGAACGGCGGCGGAACGCTGAACGGTACATTCGCATGGCCCCACGCCAGGTCGACACGGCCTATCGGCGTCGCTTCGAAACGGAGTTCGGGTGGACTCCTCTGGCAGCGTTGTGAGGCATCGCCGAAGAAGAGAAAAGGGGTCACCGCTGTTGGCTTTTTATCCACCACAAGTCGCTTGACGAATTCGTCGACCTCGGTATTCGCACGGCTTTCGATAGTCCCCGAGCAGGTCGGCCGGTGCTCCAGCTTTGAATTTCGGGCGATATTTTTCATGATTGATCCAGTGAATTTTGACCGTTACAAGCGAAGGATTTCGGATTGCTCCGGTTAGGATGTGGGCGTGTTCCCAATCAAGGTCGTTTCGCGCGTGCTCGTTTTCCTTGAGAAAGCGTGAGTTGAAGTGCTGATACGAACCTCGGCAGAAGATATTAAAAACACAAGGACGTAGAAGCGCGATTCGATTCGCGATAATCTTTGGTGGCTGGCAGGAGGGCAAGTGCAGCTGTTGGCGTCATTATTGAGCAACAGCGAGACTCGTAAAGCAATTTCTATCGTTTATAGTTTTAATCTTGGCGATGTGAAAAAGGGAGAGAATTCTTATGGGTGCCCTCGTGATAATGCGTTATGCGACCAAACTGTTTGCAAATCTGGCAGACCATACCTATGTCCGCTGTGGCAGTGGAGGAAAGGCTTGGAGCTGCTGGGGTGGTAAAACCGGCGGCACTGAGTTGCGCCGGGGTATGGGCAGCACAAAACAGGCAAACGCCATCGCCGAGCCGAACGAACGCGCCCGCATCAGCTGCTATCTGATCAACGGTGTTTGTCACCAGGCAGCCAACCGTATTCTCTTTCCCGCAGGCATTACAGTGAGAGGCGCGCGGGGATACGACGTCTCGGAAGCTCTATTCGGCACCTACGGTAGGCCCAGGGGACCATTTGGCAGCTGCGCATCTCCTTTCGATCAGCATAACGGTGTTACCGGTGATCTCCCCCAATGTGCTGACACAATGCCTGCCAGAGCCCCGAGACAAGGCCAAAGAACTCGCGTGGTCAGATCGCTTCGCGCAAGAAGGGATGAACAAAAATATATAAGAGGTGTCCTGGCGATTTATCGCCAAGCAGAGCCTTTAACCAGAGCATCGGTTAGACGTATGGCTGGGCCAGACTTGGAGGGTTTTCATCTCAAACTCTTTATGCATAAGGTTGAGTACAACCTACGTAGCGGGCTCGGCAAATCGCTGTCCCGAAAGCTTCAAGATGTCCGTCTGTCAGCCGAACGATCGCGCATGAAGATCGAGGATTGGTTCTGTCATCGAGAAATGAAGGCGAGGGAGTTTGTCCAAGCCTTTAACAAGGAGACCATCTTGTTTCAAGAGGCAGCGGCTGGAGTTCTCAAGGCTAAGCAGTACAAAGCGCTTTTTGGGCTCGAGCCGGGCGATAATGTAATTCTGGCGGATCCAAGAATCGTTAGGCGGGTATTGCGGAACAGATAGCAGTCCTCGGCGCGCTTACACCCAATCAGGGAGCGAAGAACGCTGCCTTTAGCGATGCAGAAAGACCTAAAACATGGCCTCCGCCTTACGGATGACGAGTACGAACGTAAGATCATCGAGCTTCACCGCGCCCTGCCTCCAATGTCTACAACGGAGCAGGACAAGGAGGTGCGGCGCGCGGAGCTAAATCTTGCCATTGACCACCACCTGGGGCGCGACTTTCCGCCAAAGCGACGCGAGGCGTTGTGGGCGATACAGCAGCGGGTGGAAAAGCGGCGGCTCCGGCTCGCGTTCAAGTATTTCTTGAGAAGATTTTTAGCCAAGAGAGTGGCCCAGGAAGCCCAGGGGTTGGCAGGTTACATGGTTGACGAGTACGCCAAGGTGCTGAACGAAGACGAACTGGAGAGCTTCTTTGGTCTTCAGAAAGGGGAGCGTCCCGTGCTGCCCGTCGACATAGACCAACTCAAAAAGTAACAAAGCGCGATCGACGCTTCGTTGCGCCTTTTTCCCGCTCGGCGAATCATCCGGCTTCGGCCGCTCTGGGAGCGAACAAGGGTCATCGCCGTCACAAGGAGAAATTAAGATGATCCGATTAGGAATTCTTTCCGGGAAAAAATCCACCAGAGCAGCGGTGAGACACCCGGCATTTGTCCCCGGCCTCCTCGTAGCGCGCATCAAAGAAGACGTCGTGGCAAACGTGCCGGATGTTCGGCGAATCGCCGCGACGGCGGCTCGGGCCATTCATCTCCCCGAGGCAATTGAGAAGCCGCTTCAATCGCTTCAGGCTAAGAAGCTGATCCAGGAAGTCGTTCCCGTGTTTGCCGAGGGCGGGGCTCGGCGCCCCAGCCCAGCCCGTTTTTCCGCGCTTGCCTTCGCCCGAAGCGTGCGTGAATCGGAAAACGAGGATTTGCGCGGCATCAACATCCTTCGGCTTCCGCGGAAGGCTGATCTGGCAAAAATCGAAAAGCAGTTGTCGGGTGTGAGGGGACTGGAATATGTCCATCGTGTGCCCGCTCGTTGGCTGGCTCATTCCAGGCCCGCCGCAAGTTCCGCCGACCCGCTCGTCAACCGTCAATGGGGCTTAAGAGCGATCCGCTGGTTCGACATCATCCCGCTGCCGGATGCGTCGATGGTTAAAACCGCGGTTCTCGACACCGGTATCGACGCCACGCATCCTGATCTCAAGGGCAGGATTAAGGCTTATCACCATGAGGGAACCTCCGCGAAAGATATCGTCGGACATGGAACTCATGTCGCAGGCATTATTGCTGCCGATTTCAATAATCGCATCGGAATTGCCGGCATCTGCGCTCCCGAGCTCCATATCTGGAAAATATTCGGCGACACTCCGGCCGATGACGGCGAGTATTATGTCGACGAGATTTTCTATCAGCGGGCGCTGAACGATGTTAGAAACGCGGGCGTGCGGGTCATAAATCTAAGCATCGGCGGTACGGAACGAAGTCGCACGGAAGAGCTTCTGTTTCGCCGTTTGATTCAGAGTGGCGCAGTGGTTGTGGCCGCCATGGGAAATGAGTTCGAAGAGGGTAACCCGGTGGAATATCCGGGAGCCTATCCGGGTGTCGTTGCCGTTGGGGCCGTCGACGAGGCGAGCCGCCGCGCGCCTTTTTCTAATACCGGAAGGCATATCGGAATATCGGCCCCGGGGGTTAATATTCTCTCCACCCTGCCGATGAAAACGTCGCGCGCGCGGCGGAAAGTTGACACGAAGTACAACGCTTGGAGTGGGACTTCTATGGCCGCACCTCATGTCGCGGCCGCCGCGGCGCTGGTCATCGCACAGCATCCTGACTGGACACCCAGACAGGTGGCGAACCGCCTCAAGGCAACTGCCACTAAAGTGCCGGAAATGGGCAGAAAAAAGAAAACGACGCAGCATGGAACGGGGTTGCTTAACTTAAAAGATGGACTATCCTGAATAGTGGCGTGAAAGCGACAAAATCTGCTCAAAAACGATCCGCTCTCCGACTACGAGTAAATGTTAAGTTGAAGGAGAATTCCAATCCAGGCCAATGCCGGGGGATTCTCGCTCGGCTAAAGGGTGTCCAGTCGGTTGTCCAGACCTTTCCCGGGGAGTCCGATGAGGAGCTAAAGCGCCTCTTCGTTTTAGAGGTAGAGCCGTCTGAAATTGATACCACTCTAAAAAAACTCCGCTGCCGATCGGAAGTGGAATACGCGGAACAGGCCGCTTCGCGGAAACTCATCCGTTAGAGCGAGATACTCGCACACGAAATGCTCCCTTTTCGTCAACCCTCTGATCGTGGGCGCGGTCTGCTCCCTCGTTGCCCTAGGGATCGGCCTGATATATTTTACTAGGCGATTTTTTGATTTCGCCCACAGTGCGGTTTACGAGGGGGCATATCTCACCCACGCCCGTTGGCTTTTAGGGAGGGTAGCCTACGAGGGTTCCTCTGCCGCCCTGCTGGTTAGGACCGACTCAGGGAGATTTTTCTTTAGTGGGACATAGTATAAACTTTAGGGGTGTCGCTGCCGTACAAACTGCCGATTCCAAGGAGCCTGGTCGTTTTATATCTGCCTTTCGTTCTTCTCCTTTCCGCCTGCTCGCCGCTTTATGTCCTTCGCGCCGCCTATGAAGAGGGAAAAATTCTCTGGAGGCGCCAGCCCATCACGGCGCTTCTCGAAAAGCCGGATCTGGGCCAGGAGACCCAGGATAAGCTACGGCTGGTTTTGGCGGTGCGCGAGTACGCGCGCGATCGTTTGAAAATGAATGTTGGCGGCAGTTACTCGAGCTATTCCTACGTCGACCGTACCGACCTGACCTATATTCTTACCGCGGCGCCACGGACGGAGCTGATACCGTACACCTGGTGGTTTCCTATCGTCGGCCGTGTGCCCTATAAGGGTTTTTTTTCTAAGGAGGACGCCAAAACCGCCGCCCAACGACTCCAAGGGGAGGGCTACGATACCAATCTTCGCACCTCAGCCGCTTTCAGCACGCTGGGCTGGTTCGACGATCCGCTGCTGGCGCATCTGCTCAAATACGACCAGGTCGCGTTGGCGGATGTGATCTTTCATGAGTTGTTCCATAACACGCTCTATGTCAAAGGAGCGGGAAATTTTAACGAGAGTGTGGCCAATTTCGTCGGTGGCCGCGCCGCCATCGAGTTCTTCCGCGAGCAATCCGGCGACGGCAGCTGGGCGTATCAAACCGCCTTGCGCCGTTGGCAGGAGGAGCTGGAGTTCTCTGAGTTCATCGAGAGATTAGCCGACTCCCTGGGCGAGCTCTACGGCAGAAAAATACCCGAGGAAGAAAAATTGCGGTTTCGAGAGGAGATCTTTGCTCAGGGAAAGAAAGAGTGGGATGAACGAATTGCCAATCGCCCGTCTCATCGATTCCGCGGATTTTCCAAACAGCCAATCAATAACGCCGTCCTGATCCATTATATTCTGTATTTAAAAAACCTGAGGCTATTTGAGGAGCTCTACCAGGCCAAAGCAAAGCATCTCACCAGCGTGATCGAAGCGATCCGCGACGCGGTCAAGGATGGCGGTGATCCGTTTGACGCCGTGCGCGGGCTGCTCACAGGCGTCTCGGGGTAGAGCAATATGCAGTGCTCATTAACCTCCAAACTCGCTACCAGGCTGCCGCGGTGGCTTCTTTGAAGCGCCGTATGGCGTCGATATGCGTCGCCGGTGTGGTTAGCCCCGCCTTCATCGTGTTGAAAGTTACGTGCGTCGCGCCGAGCTCTTTCCAGGCCCGAATCAGCTTCAGCCACCCCTCGCCTGGCCCCTGATCGACCGCAATGCGACCTTCGATGCCGATGGCTTTTGGATCGCGTCCGGCATCTTGGGCGCAACGGCGAATCATGTCGATGGCTGCCCGGCATTTATCGTCTGGAGGATGCTGGGGGAACCAGCCATCACCTAGGCGGGCCAGACGTCTGAGCACCCGGTCATCTGTGCCGCCGATCCAAATTGGAATGGGCCGCTGAACGGGTAAGGGGTTGAGCCCTGCATCGTTGATCTTGTGCCACCGGCCCTCGTAGCTGATCACTTCTTTGGTCCACAGTAGCCGCATTACTTCTACCTGTTCCTCCGAGCGGCGTCCGCGATCTTTGAAGTTCTCACCGAGCGCCTCGTACTCAACCGGGTTCCAACCGGTACCGATACCCAACCGCAGCCGTCCACCGCTCAAAATATCCAAGGCTGCGGCTTGCTTTGCTACCAGCACGGTTTGGCGCTGGGGCAGGATGATGATTCCCGTCACGAGTTCAACGTTTTTGGTTAACCCGGCGAGATAAGCGAATAGGACGAAGGGTTCATGGAAAACATGCTGGAGCGAGTAAGGAGGACGCCAGCCGGGCCGGCTCGCGGGATTGGCGCCGATTACATGATCGTAGGCGAGGATATGGTGGTAGCCCAGGGCTTCAGCCGCCTGAGCGTAATCGCGGATGGCAATGGGATCCTTGCCGATTTCAGTCTGTGGAAAAATGACTCCAAAACGCATAGTTTTGTCCTCGCCGATTCATCCTAAAACGTGATAGCCCAGGGGCGAATTGGTATTTAATGAATATGCTCGTAAAAAAGTCTATCTATTCCGCTCTCTACCCCGCCTCTTGCTTTTTGTAAAGGGCGTGCGCAAATTTCACTGCGTCGAGCGTCAACTTGACTTACTTTAAAGAAAACCTAGGATAATAGAGCAAGGAGGAAAGGCAATGAATACCTTTCGCACCACGATTCTCTTGACAGTGCTCACGGTGTTACTGATTTGGATTGGCGACATGCTGGGGGGCCGTCAGGGAGCGGTGATTGCCCTGGTCCTTGCTGGCGGCATGAATTTTTTCAGCTATTGGTTTAGCGATAAAATTGTCATCAAAATGTACGGCGGCCAAGAGGTGACCGCCCAGGACGATCCGGAACTTCACGGCATGGTGCGAGAGCTTTCTCAAAGGGCCGGATTGCCTATGCCCAAAGTTTACTTGCTGCCCCAGGATACGCCCAATGCCTTTGCCACCGGTCGCAATCCGGAGCACGCGGCGGTAGCGGTTACCGATGGGATCCGGCGGATACTCAACAAGAGAGAGCTCTCCGGGGTATTGGGGCATGAACTCGCCCATGTCATGAATCGGGATATCTTGGTCAGTACCATCGCCGCGACGCTGGCAGGCGCGATTAGCTATATGGCGCAAATGGCCCAGTGGGCGATGATTTTTGGCGGTAACCGGGATCGCGATGAAGAAGGAGGCGGGAACATTTTTGGTCTCATCGTGATGATGATTGTTGCCCCTTTGGCCGCCATGCTGATTCAAATGGCGGTGTCCCGATCGCGAGAATACGGGGCGGATGCCGGGGGTGCGAAAATCACCGGTGATCCTCTGGCTCTGGCGAGCGCGCTAAAAAAACTTCACATGGGAGCGCAGAATATTCCGCTGCATGTCAATAACGCAACGGCCAACGCCACCGCGCATATGTTTATCGTCAGTCCGCTAACCGCGGGCGGTGTCGCGGCGCTGTTCAGCACCCATCCTCCGATGGAAGAGAGGGTTCGGCGGCTCGAAGCGATGGCGGCGACCTCACCGACCGCGCGGCCTTATTAGTGTGGTGTTTTGCGTAATTTAATCGTCATTCCGGGCGACCCCCGTGAAAACGGGGAGCGACCCGGAATCCAGGAAATTCAAAACTCCTGGATACCCGCTTTCGCGGGAATTTTCATTATCATTTACGATCACCCTCGACGATGAAGGTTGGGTCCGAGGGAGCAAGCCTTCCGACCGCAGCCGATAGGCCTCTGCCTTGATGGCCAGCCCCGCCAACCCCTTTGGGTGCTTACTTCGCGGGTGCGGGCCCGAGGGAATCTGTGCGTTCCTACGTCTGCGGTTTTCAGGCTTGCCCCCTCGGACCCCCTTCGACTATCCTCATAGAACTTTCTCCTCAAGCCACGCCGAGAGGTCGGTGAGACTTTTCGAGGAAATTTCATGCCCCATCGGGTATCCCTGTAGGTCAGGGGTACGCGCAACTGCCGTAGCCGTTCCACCGAGTCTCTAGCCCGGCCCACTTCGATCATGGAATCCTGCGTGCCATGCTGCACGAGGATCGGCAGCGACCGAAGGGTGTCAGCGGCGCTTAGCTGTGCCGCCAGCTCCTCGGGCAACCATGTGCTTAGTGCCGCCACGGCTGCGAACTTTGCCGGATTTGCCGGCAGCAGGTTGTAAGCCATTACACCCCCCTGGCTGAAGCCCAAAAGGGCAAGCTTTTTTGCATCGATGGGATATCGCCGAAGGCATTCTTCTAAAAATTCCTGTATGGCGCCGCGAGCCGACACAAGGGCCGTCATGTCCGGGGGGCCTCCCATGCTCATGGGATACCAGGAATAGCCGTTCAATCCGGGGCCGAGAGGTGTTTCCAGCGGTCCCTGAGGGCAGATCATTAAGAATTTCCCTTCACAAAGAAGCGGTGCAAGACCCAAAAGATCCATCGCGTTAGCGCCGCGCCCATGAAGCGTCAGAATCGCAGGATATGGGCCATCACCCTCCGGCTGATAAGTCGTATGGATCAATTTCATGACTGACTCCTTAGTCTTTCAATCGTTCCAGTTGCTTCAGCCCAAGGCGCAGAGGCAGGATTACGGCGAAGATTGTTAAAACAATGACGCCGGCAAGGGATGGCCCAATGACCCAAAATTTTGGCGCTGCCAAGCGACCTGGCTTGATGCCTTCCATGGCCAGCAGATAGATCGGCCAGGCTTCGATCATGACTGCGGCGCCGATGAAGGCGATGCTGAAGATCATGCAGATCGCCCCGCCAAAGCTCGTGGGAATCTCGGCGGCGTTATCGAAGTTAAATTTTGGATAGAGCGCGCCGACGCCAACCCCGATAGCCGCGATGCCGAAGGTCATGAGGAACATGGTCAACAAAGAAAGGCCCATCATCCAGGGCGATACCTGAAGCAACCAGTTGCTGCAAAACACCAACAGTTCGCCGAGCAGTAGCAGGGGCAGGAAGTTGAGCCAGAATTTACTCCAGAGCATGGCGCGCAGAGAAATCGGCGCGGTTTGCATGATCCAGTAGGCTTTTCCCTCGAGGCTCACCGCCGGAAAAGCAAAGCGCACGGCAATTGCGCTCAAAACGAAACCAGTCAAGGCGAGATTGGCAAAGGCAATGGCCGTCTTGAGGGTCGCGGTGGGAACAGGAGAACGATCCAAGGGCAGGACCTTGAAATTGTAGAGATAAACCACGATCAGAGCCGCCAGGAGGAAGAGCTGTGACCACTGCGTGCTGTCGCGGAGAAAAGTCTTGATATCTTTGAGCATGATCACGCGAAAAATTTCCGGAAACGGTCGGGTGAGGCCCGCCAAGACGCTATCGAGCCATACTAACTTGCGACGGCCTTGTCGTGATTCTTGCGCTTTGGACCAACCCGCGAGATAAATGGCACTGGAAATCCAGGAGGCTAAGAGAGGAAAAAACATGGCGTAGCTTGCCAGCAAAGCGTAAAAAAAGCCTTGATCGGTGGCTCGGTGGAAAAGCGTTCCAGCAAGGATTTCCGCGGACCAGCTGCTGGGAAGGTAAGGTGCGGACGGGGTTTCCATGACGCTCAAAAATTGCACGAAGTGACCGAAGGATTCGGGCTGGACCAACCGTTCCGGCTGGGAGAAGCGGAACAGAAAGTAAATGATGATAAATGCAAAAAGGCCAATGAAAAATAATATATCGCGGATGCGTTTTGCCGGCAGCAGGTAAACCAGCAGGTGTGTGAGCAAAACACCCACTGAAGCGGGAATGAGGAGAAAAAGGGGGAGAATAAGCAGCACCCAGAAATAATAGGTCATTGCGGCGCCGAAGACCGCGGCGTAGGCGGCGAAGATCGGCAGACTGAAAAACAACACCATCCAGGATGAATTAACCAGGGTGGTGATCAGACGTGAGTAAAAAAAGGCGTTGAGGCCTATCGGAGCCGCCACCACCAGGTCCAGATCGCGCGATAAAAAGAACGTCGAAAGGGCGGCGACCAGATTACTGAAAAGCAGCATGGAAAAAAAAGTCAGTAAAATAATCAGCAAAAGTTGATAGGCAAGGGCAGGCCCGAGTTCGTAAACCCCCTGAAAATAGATCAATACGCGGCGTACAACGAAAAAGGTGCCTAACCAAAAGACCGCTGCTAAGCCCAGCAGGAGTAGACGACGAAACCGTCTGCCGCCGCCGCGTGCGAAATCGTTTCTCCACGAGAGCCAAAACGGTGAGAGAAGAACAAAAATAGGGTTCACGGCGCTTACTCTTGGTCTCTATTTAACGGTTCAAGCGCGCAACGTCGAATCGGATTCTGAGCTAGTTTCATCGATCATTTGTTCCTGCGTGAGTTCCAGAAAGACGCTCTCCAGATTGCTGTGCTTGTTGCGGGCTTGGGCGTGAAGTTGTGCCATCGTGCCGCAGGCGATGAGCCGGCCGTGCTGAATAATGCCGATCCGATGGCAGACCTCTTCGGCAACGCCGATGCTATGTGTGGAGAGAAAAACCGTGGCACCTGCTTCGGCCAACGAGCGAAAAAGATCTTTGAGCGTGCGCGCGCCTCGAGGATCCATCCCTACCATAGGCTCGTCGACAATGAGAATCTTTGGCTCGTGAATCAGCGCCGCGCAAACCACCAACCGTTGTTTCATGCCGTGGGAATAACCCTCCACCAGCTCGTCTTGCCATCGCGTCAATTCCAGGCGCTCGAGTAATTCGCCAATCCTGCGCTGCAAGAGCTCGGGTGAGACATGATGCAGCCGGCCAACGAACTGCAAGAACTCATGGCCGCTGAGCTTCTCATAAATGAAGGGGCGATCCGGGATGAATCCGGAGATGGCCTTGGCCTCCCGCGCCTCTCGCTCGACGTTGTACCCACCCAATAGAACATGGCCCGAGGTGGCTCGCAAAATTCCCATCATGACGCGTATCGTGGTTGTTTTGCCGGCCCCGTTGGGGCCGAGAAAGCCGAAAATTTGCCCCTTCGGCACCTCCAGACTGAGGGAGTCGACGGCCGCAAGTTTGCCGTAGTGCTTGGATAAATTGTCGACTCGAATCATTGTGAATATGTCCCAATAAAGGTCCTCACGGGGCAAGCCTTCCAACCGCAGCCGACGGGACTCGGCCTCGAGGGCCGGCCCAGCCAACCCCAAAGGTGTTTGTTCCAACAGTTTGGGCCTGACGGAACCTGTACGCTTCTACGTCTGCGGCTTTCAGTCTTGCCTCCTTCGGACCAAACTTTACTTGGCAAGGGCGAATGTGAATTGAAAAGGTCACATCGCCTCGATCACTTGAATTTTTAGCTTGCCGATGAGTTGCAGTATGTCGATCTGGCGGTCGATTTCCCCTTCGAGAAATTTGACATGGGTCACATCCGCGGGGAACTGATTGAGGACGGAATCCAGCGATATCCAACTCCCGAGCCAAACTTCCGACCAGGCATGATAGTAGAAGGCGCCACGTAAATAGGCCACCCCGACCGCCGTCTTTGCCGGGATGCCTGCGGCTCGCGCCAGGGCATTGAAGAGAACCGTGTGCTCATTGCAGTCGCCTTTTCTAATCTGCAGTACTTCCAACGCGTTGGGAAGGCTGACCGTGGGCTCCTTGGCGATTTCCCTATGGACCCAATCTTTGAGGCGGACTACGACCTTATGCGGGTCCTTCTCAGCACCCACGATCTCCCGCGTCAAGGTGCGAATTCGTGGGTGGTCGCTTTGCACGAAAGGTGTCGCCTGAAGATAGGAGCGCACACCGGCGTCGCGGACAGGAGTGGAAACCGATGGGATGGATTCAATCCGCTCGCGGTGAATCTCTAGCTGATCGCCGATCAGTTTCTGTCGTCCGCTCTGGAGAGGGAAACTCGTCAGATCAAAGCCGCTCAACTTTAACTTGAGAAATTGCCGCAGAGCGGCATTGGAGATCGGTCGATCCGGTTCGATGGACGACTGCGTGATGAGATCTAGCGGTACGGCTCTGGATTTAGCGAAGTCCTTGGCTTCCTCGGGGCTCTGCCGGAGAAGCGACAGTCCCGCCGGACTCTCTTCGCGAAGCGTTCGACCGCTACCGTCGATCCACGAGATCACTGAAATTCCTTTGAATTGTTGGCGCAGGCGAATTGCGGGCTCCGCCCGCGAGCCTATGCGAAGATGCTCCCGCCCTTCGATGGTCACGGTCGTTATTTGCTGCGACAGGGTCGCGGGGTCGAAGGTCGAAAAAAAATGCGGCTTTCCGGGTTCCAGTTGCTGCGTTGCCGCATAGGGCTTCAGTGTAGCGAGAAGATGAGGAGCATGTTTCAGAGCCAATGCCGTCTTTGAGCGGTGTCCTGCCGATTCGATTTCCAAGTGCAATTTGCCCGGCGCCACCACGCCGCGGGCTTTAAAGCTCACCTCGTTCGATGCCAGATCGAAACTGAACGTCTCCAGTATCCATTCTTCATTTGCTTCCGACTCCAGTCGCGTGGTCACCGACTGAGTGGTCCCCAATAGATTGAGGCGAAGCACGGAAAAACTATTGAGCTTGTAACCCTTTCCCCTCGGTTCGATGGTCTGGCTGGCGTAGCCGATCTTTTCACCCCGGTAGAAAACTCCCCACCACTCTTCAATGGCATACGAAATGCGTTCGCTGCTGCGTAGGGAAATGGCTGGAGGTGGGGCCCAGAGTTGGCGTTTGAGAAGCAATACATTCATCAAACACCAGAAAAACACAATGGCCACGCCGATGGATCGCTTAACAAGCATGCGTTAGAACGTATATGCTAAGGGCAAAACGCAACCAATTCAAACGGGAATGAGGAAAATTTGAGCTCGGGGGGGAAAATCCACAAATTTGCCGCCGATCGGATGCTCGGTAGGCTGGCGAAATGGCTCCGCATCATCGGCCAAGATGTAATCTACGGGCCGCACTTATCCGGTCGCGGGCTAATTCACGCGGCGCGATTGGAAGAGCGGTTGATCCTCACCAGAGACCGAGGGCTTACGCAAAAACAACCGCCGGAGCTCCTATTCATTGAAAGCAATGATTATCGCGAGCAGCTTCAACAGGTGGTTGAAGCGTGTTGTCTTGATTCCAAGGAGAGTCTATTTACGCGCTGCTTGGCATGTAACACGCTGCTGCAGGCACGATCCAAAGCGTCGGTGGAAGCGCTCGTCCCACCCTATGTGTTTTTGACCCAGGAGCGGTTTTTTTGGTGTGCGGCTTGTCAACGGGTCTATTGGCAGGCGACCCATCATCAAAGAATGGCACAAGAGCTCCAAAAAATGGGTCTCGGATAACCTAGAATTTGGTAGACTCCTATGCTAATGAATTGAGTGTTTTCAAAATATTTCCCCGGTAGCTCAGTCGGTAGAGCAGTTGGCTGTTAACCAATTGGTCGGGGGTTCGAGTCCCTCCCGGGGAGCCAATTCTCGACTCCGCTTCGAGTGATCATTAAGATTGTCGAAGCGGGGTCGCTAACCCAACATTTTTTTGCAACTGGAGGTCATCCAATGGCAGCATCGAAACAGGTGGTCGGCAATCCAACTCCCAGGGTGGAAGGCGAGTATAAGGTTAGCGGGAGGGCGGTCTATGCCGTTGACGTGACGCTACCTGGTATGCTTTGGGGCAAACTTCTAAGAAGCCCCATCTCTTCCGGTAGGATCAAACGAATCGACACGAGCACAGCCGCGGCTCTGCCGGGAGTGCATGGAATCGTCACTGGAGAGGATTGCACGGGTCTTAAAATCGGGCGTAGGCTTTACGATATGCCGATCCTCGCGGATGGCGAAGTGCGCTTCATCGGGGAAAAAGTCGCGGCGGTAACCGCGGACAGCGAGCTGATCGCCGAAGAAGCGCTAAATTTGATCAAAGTCGAGTACGAGGAATCCGACCCCCTGCTCGATCCAGTGGAAGCGCTCAAGCCGGGCGCCAAGCTCATCCATCCCGAGGTCATGAGCTACAAGGGGCTGCCCAAGCCGCTCAAGGAGCCCACCAACGACTTCGTCTATGTCACCTGGGGTAAAGGCGATCTTGAAGCCGGTTTTCGCCAGGCCGACGTCATTGTCGAGAACACTTTCACCACACCGGTGGTGCATCAGAGTTACATCGAGCCCCACTCCTGCGTAGTCAGCGCCGCGCCCGACGGCTCGGCGCAATTCTGGTCATGCAGCAAGGTGCCCTACGGCGTGCGCGAGCAGGTCGCCAACGCGCTCAAGCTGTCGCCAGAGAAACTCAATTTCAATCCCGTCTATATCGGTGGCGACTTCGGTGGCAAGGGCGATTTTATGGACCTTGCCGTGGTCTATCTTCTGTCGAAGAAAGCCGGGCGGCCGGTAAAATTGGTGATGGACTATGAAGAAGAGTTCGTCGCCGGCAACCCCCGGCATGCCTCGATCATTCACGTCAAAACCGGCGTAAAGAAAGACGGCACACTGGTGGCGCACCGGATGAGCTTTACCTTTGACAGCGGCGCCTACGGCGCGTTCAAGCCCAACGCGTTTCTCAACGGACCGCATCTGTCCGCCGGACCCTATAACATTCCCCACGTATTCATTGAAGAGCATATGGTCTACACCAACAAAATCCCCTGCGGTCATATGCGCTCGCCCGGCGATCCTCAAGGTTTCTTTGCCAACGAAAGTCAGATGGATCTCGTGGCCAAAAAACTCGGAATGGACCCGATCAAGCTGCGCCGAAAAAACTTCATGCACGACGGCGACATCGATCCCACCGGTGAGGAGTACAGCTATATCAAGACCGACGAGACGCTCAAAAAGGCGCTGGAGGATTCCGGCTACGAAAAGCCCAAGGCGAAAAACGTTGGACGCGGCGTGGCGTTGGTGCAGTGGACTCCCGCCGGGGGCATCGGCACGGTGGCAATCTCGCTGGATGAAAAAGGCGTGGCGACCATTTCCTCCGCCATGGCGGATCAAGGCGCGGGAACCTACACCGTGCTGAGCGAAATCGTTGCCGAAGAGCTCAAGATTCCATTGAGTCAGATCAAGACGCGGCAACTCGACACGCAGACCGGCGTGAAGGATACCGGTGTCGGCGGCAGCCGGGCGACCCGAGTCTACGGCACCGCAGGCTACCAAGCAGCGCTCAAGGCCGTAGATGCGATCAAACAAGCGGCGGCGCGCCAGATGGGCGTGGCGGCAGATCAAATCACGCTCGCCAAAGGCGCGGCGCTGCACCCGCGCATGGAGCGGCGACTCACCTACGGCGAAATCGTCAAAGCCAACGGCGCAGCGATCGCGGTGGATGCCACGTTCAACGATACTTCGAAGGTTCACGCCGCCTCGATGTGCGTGCAGGTGGCGGAAGTGGAAGTCGATCCGGAAACCGGACGAGTGGAGCTCAAGAAATTCACTTCCACGCATAACACCGGCACGGTGCTCAACCCGCTGATGCACCAGGGGCAGATCGAGGGCGCCAGCATGACCGGTATCGGCTACACGCTAATGGAAGAGGTCGTCATCAGCGACGGTAAAGTCGCCACCACTCACTTCGGCGAGTACAAGATTCCCACGATCAAGGATGTTCCCGTGTTCAAAGGTTCGGTTACCGAAGCGCCGCACGGCGCTGGCCCTTACGACAGCATGCCCATCGGCGAGACGGGCAATATTCCCACCGCGGCGGCCATCGCCAACGCGGTGGAGGATGCCTGCGGCGTGCGGATTAAAAGTCTGCCCATCACGGCGGAAAAAATTTACCAAGCGCTGCACGGGACGAAGTAGTGGTTCGTCCCGCTTTGCCCTTTCCGGTAGAATAAATGGCCAAATTAAAAATCGGCGACGATTTTCCTGAGGCGACTTTGCAAGACACGGAGGGCGCGCCGGTGAAGTTTCCCGCGGTCTTTGCTCAAGCGCCGGCGACCGTCGTTTTTTTCTATCGCGGCCGCTGGTGACCCTGGTGCCGGGCCCAGGTGACGGCCTTTGTCTACGAATCGGAGCGTTATACTCCCGACAAGATTCAAGTTTTCGGGGTCAGCGTCGAGCCGGCGGAGGATGGAAAGATCTTCCTGGAGCGTGTGACGCGTGATTGCCGGGAAGATCGACCACACATTTCTCTCGATCCGTATCCGTTGCGACTGCTCATCGATCCGGACGCCAGATTGATTCGCGCCGTGGGCGCGGAAAACGAGGGCCACAGGTCGGGTCTAATCGCTTCCCCCGCCACCTATGTGGTGGATAATCTCGCCAAGGTTCGCTGGGCTTATGTCAGCGCCAGCGCGTCGGATCGTCCAAGCCCCGTGGCGTTGGCAAAAACCGCGGTGTCCGTCGCTGCGGGCGAGGAACCACCTAGCGACTATCCGAGCAAGGCGTAACCCGACTGTATAGTAGTTGGGTTGGTCATTGCGAATTGCGCCGCGTAGTCGTGGCTCCGGTGGCCTCTTGCCTCCGTTTTTGTCCAGCACGATGGGGTTTCAACTCTAGGAGAAACTCTGCCGCACCGGGTTGACGAAAATGCCGGCAATCAGATACAAGGACTCAGGTCGAAAGTTATCTTAAACTTTAATAAGAGAAAGGCAGGTCGATTATGGAAACGAAATCGCGTGAGATGAAGACTTTTAAATGCGAGTTGAGCGACCCGGATTTCAAAAACCGTCCCAAGAAGACCGAACGGCTGATTAGCAATGGTGACAGCAGTCTACTGGGGCTTGGCATCCAAGTGGTTCTCCAAGGAGGGGAAACGAATCGACACGCCCACACGGGGCAGGATGCGGCGTGGCTGGTGCTGGAGGGTCGCGCGCGATTTTACGGCAAGACGGACGATGAAATGTTCGAAATCGGTCCGCTGGAAGGGCTTTTTATCCCGGACGGTCAAGACTATTGGTTCGAGTCGGCGTCCGAGCAGCCGCTCAAGATCCTGCGCATGTCGGCGAGAGACCCCCGCACCGAGTCGAAGCGGATGAACTACGAAGACCTCAAGGGTTGGCAGAGCCATCTCGGGGGTGAGCGCGTGCTCGCGCGTAGATAAGGGGCGGGAGTCTTTTCGGCTTTGTGCCAACAATGATTTTCGACGGTAAGGTCGATCTCGAATGTCCCGTCGAGGAGGCGTGGAAGTTCTTGATCGATATTGACAAATTCACCAAGTGTTTGCCCGGGATCGAGGAAGTCAATCAAATCGACGACAAGTCGTTCGAAGGGACCTTGGCGGCCGCCGTGGGACCGATTTCGGGGAAATTTTCCTTTCGCTCGACGATCGTTGAAAGCCGCCCGCCCGAGCAGATGGTGGTGCGCACCGAGGGAACCGACTCGGTAACGAAAAGCACGGTCAATGCGGATATGACCGTGGATTTGTTAAAATTATCGGAAAAAAAGACACAAATGGGCTACAAGGCCGATGTGAAAATCAAAGGCCGCTTGGCGATTCTCGGCGACATGGTGCTGCGAGCGACGGCGACGTTGATTTTACAGGAGTTCGCGCGGCGTTTGCATAAAGAACTCGGCGATCAAAGCTAAGCTTACTAGGAACTTTACAGGTTGTTAAAATGGCTCACCTGCCGACTGCCCTGAGCGCAATCAGGGGCGGGCTTGATCTGCGAGCAGCCAATCATCCCCGTGAATCGTGATCTTGCCCGTATTTCATACACGAGCCACGAACAAGAATAACGAAATCGTAGGGGAGAGAAGAGAATGGCGGAGCAGAAGTTCGATGTGATTATCGTGGGCGGCGGCTCGGCGGGCTGCGTTGCCGCCATGCGGCTTTCGGAGGACGCGGACCGCCAGGTATTATTGCTTGAAGCGGGTCCGGACCCGGAGCCGCTCCCCGAATTGGTTGCCGACGCTTCCAAGCAAACCCGCCTGTTGCTGGAATCGGATTTCGTGACGATGTTTCCGACCCAGCGTCATCTGGACGGCAGCACCTATTACGCTCTCGCCGGACGCATCATGGGCGGTGGCTCGTCGGTGAACGTGATGTCGGTCCTGCGGCCCCAACGCTACGACCTGGATCAATGGGTTGCGGCAGGCAATGCGGATTGGACCTACGAAAAATGTTTGCCGTTCATGAAAAAAATAGAGTCGGATCAGGATTTTCCCGACAGCCCGATTCATGGCAAAGACGGGCCGCTTTACGTCAAACGCCACTACTCGCTCGACATGGAGATGTCGCCGCCGGTGAAGGCCTTCATCGATGCGGCATACAGCATGGGCCTGCCCAAGTGCCCGGATCTCAATGTGCCGGAGCCCTACGGCGTGTGCGCTTCGCCCTACAATATTAAAGACGGCAAGCGGCAATCTACAGTGATCGCATACCTGAATCAGGCGCGGGGACGCAAGAACCTGACGGTTGTCGCCCAGGCGACGGTTCACACCTTGAAACTCTCGGGCAAAAAGGCCGAGGGCGTGAGCTATGAAAAATCCGGCCAGATGTACACAGCGGTAGGCGGCCATATTCTTATAACTTGCGGTGTGTACGGTTCGCCGCAGATACTTATGCTGTCCGGCATTGGACCTTCTGCGGAACTCAACAAGCACGGCATTGCAGTCGTGCACGAATTGAACGGTATCGGCGAAAACTATCAGGATCATCCGGTGGTGTTCATGACCTATGAGGGCGCGAGGGATTTCAGCGAGGATTGGGTGATTCCGCGCTTTCGGCTGATCATTCGCAAGAACGCGATCAGCGAAGCAACTAACTTTCACATTAATATGCGACCGCCCACGGTGGTGACGGGTCTCAAGCGTATGCTGCCGATATCGGCCCATTTGCTCGAACAGCGCAATCGGGGCCGGGTATTTCTGCAGTCGGCCGATCCCCATGATTTGGTGGGCGTCGATTCCCGCATGCTGGAGCATCCCGAAGATTTGAAAGCAATGGTCGAAGCGATGCAATTTATCGACGAATTGGTGCACCAACCCAAGACCAAAGAGTTTTACGGACCTCTGATTCAACCGGGGCCCGGTGAAGACTGGGGTGAATTCGCAAGAAAAACCTACGACAGCTACCACCACGGTGTCGGCACCTGCAAGATGGGTCCGGCGTCGGACCCGATGGCGGTGGTGGACCAGAGACTCCGCGTTCACGGCATGCAAAATCTTTGGGTGGGCGACGCGTCGATCATGCCCGTGGTAAGCCGCGCCAATACGAACTTGACATCGATTATGATCGGCGAGCGGCTCGCCGATTTCGTACAGGAGGTTGCCTGACGGTTATTCGAAAGTTCAGCGGTTCAACGTTGTCGATCCAAGATCCGGAGGGGGCAAAACGTATTGAACGTTGGATACCAGTTCTTGAGCCGTGCGAGATAGGCATGGGGAAACCTAAATCTGGTTTATACCGGAGGAAGAATGTCCGACTACCCACTTAGTGCCGAAACCATCAAGAGCGAATTCAAGCGCGCCGGCATTCGTTTTGTCGTCGCCTTGCCGGATCGCGTAACGAGCAACTATTTGCTCAAGGGATTGATTGCCGACCCGGAGTACAAAGTGGTGCAGGTGTGCAAAGAGGACGAGGGGATTTCCATCTGCAGCGGGCTTTATGCCGCGGGCCACAGGTCGGTATTGATGATGCAATACACCGGATTGCTCGATTCGATTAATGCGATCCGCGGCATCGCGGTTGAAGGCCACTTCCCCGTTTGCATCGTAGTTGGTCTGCTGGGAAAAGAGCCAGATGTCGCTCCGACAAAGTCCAAGAAACTTGGCGTCAAGATCATTGAGCCCATCCTCGACACCATGGGGATCGAGCATCACCTGGTGGAGCGCGATGCGGATACACAGCAGATCGCTCCGGCCATCGCACGCGCTTTCGCGAACTCCTCGCCTACCACTATCTTGATTGGAAGGGAGCCGCGCTAACCATGATGAAGCGGGATGAGATGTTGCAGGCGTTCGCGCGCCAGCGTCAGAATGAGATCGTCGTGGCCGTGTATATGGCGGCTCAAGAAATCACCCATATCTCGCCGAGCGACTTGAATTATACCTTCGTGGGCGCCATGGGGCAGGGTTCCTCCCACGCCTTGGGCCTCGCTCTAGGGCGCCCGGACAAGAAAATTGTCGTGTTCGACGGCGATGGCAGCCTGCTCATGAATCTCGGCAGTCTCGTGACCATCGCCAATCAGGCCCCGAAGAACTATATCCATTGCTTGTGTGAAAACGGCTGCTACGAAACCAACGGTTCGGTGCCGACGCCACGCTCGGGACAAATTCGCTTCACGGATTTCGCGAAGACTGCCGGATATCGCAAAACCTACGAGATCTCGGACCTCGTTGTATGGGAGCGTGAGCTGCCGGCTATTCTCAAAGAAGCAGGTCCGGTATTCGTCGATCTCAAGGTCGAGCCGGGGGAGGCCTACCCGGAGAATTTTCCCCGGCTTTATAGCGTCGAGCATCGCGAGCGGTTTCGCCGCGCGCTGGCAAATAGTTAGCGCGAAACGGTCACAGGCTCGTGTCCACGTTCCGGCGTTTGCCGTATAGCTCGAAAGTTAAAGCCTTAAATTCGAAGCGACCGCCATGTAAGGTATTCATTCCGACCGATGGCGGCGTCTGATGCCCGTACAGCTTGTCGCTCTCAGCACCGCCATTTGTTATGCCGCCGCGCTGGTGTCGTCCCGGCTTGGTCTTAAGCATTCCACACCGACCACGGTAACGCTCGTCTCGATCCTCATCCAGAACACCACTCTGTGGTCGGCCGTTTTTCTTTCAGGCGGCATTCCAGAGGTTTCTCGGGTCGCGGTGTTGCTCTTCTGCGTCGTCGGAATCTTTCAGATGGGAGTACGGTTGTTCGCCTATACCGGAGTGCTCAAGATCGGCGCCTCGCGTAGCAGCGCCCTGCAAGCCGTCAACCCCCTGATTGCCGCGATCATTGCCATCACGGTTCTCCGCGAAACCGCCACTTTGCTCCTTATGGCGGGGACCGTCATGGTCGTTGTGGGAATCATTTTGGTGTCCTGGAAGGCAGAGCGCGAAATAGCCAGTTTTCGTTGGTGGCACCTTTTGCTGCCCGTCGGCGCCGCTTGCCTTACAGGAATCAATCATCCAGTGCGCCGCTACGCCTTCAGTTTGTCCAATGAGCCACTGTTCTTCTCCGCGTTCATGGGGCTCGTCGCTTTTATCGGATTTATGATCTACATGGCGGTTTCGCCTCATACGCCGCGACTTGACTGGAACCGAAAGGCCATCTTGCCATTTCTATGCACGGGAGTCTTTGAAACCTTATCCATCCTCTTCATCATGATTTCCCTGAGCCTCGGGCGCGTCGTCGTGGTCGTACCCATCGCCGCGACCTATCCGATTTGGGCGCTCATCGGGGCCAAGATATTTTTGCAAGACGTCGAAAAGATCACCGTAAAAACCGTCATCGGGATACTCACTGTAGTCGCGGGTACGATCGCGATTCATCTTGGCAAGTAAAGCTTGCCTCCTCTAGGGGGCTCGAATAAGATCCCCGAGGGGAGACTAAGACATGAAGATTTACGATATTTCACTGGCCCTGTCCGCGCAGACGGTTCGCTGGGTTAACGCGCAGCCATTTGAGCTGATCGAAAGAAAGCGCATGACCCGGGGTGACCCGAATAATTCTTCTTCGATGAACACGAGTGTTCATGCCGGTACTCATGTGGATGCGCCTTTTCATTTCGTGCCCCAGGGCATGACCATCGAAACGCTCCCCTTGGATGCCTTCATCGGGCCGGCACGGGTTTGCGAAGCGGCGGCGGCAAGACACATAACCGCCGCCGATATCGCCGCGCTCAAGCTTGCCGGGGAAACGCGGGTTCTTTTTAAGACGCGCAACTCGCGGCTGCTCCATAAGCCTGACTACGATTCGAGTTTTGTCGCTTTTGCAGCGGATGGGGCGCAGGCACTAGTGGACTTAGGTGTGCGGTTGGTCGGGCTGGACTACCTCTCGGTGGCCCATGCCGACGAGCAGGTGGCGGTGCACCGAGCGTTCCTCGATCACGGATTGATACTGCTCGAAGGGATCGACCTTTCCGAGGTGCCGCCCGGCCGTTATGAATTAATCTGCCCGCCCGTCAAACTGGCGGGGGCGGATGGCGCCCCCTGCCGCGCCCTGCTACGGGAGTTGGCAGAGTAGCAAAATTTGTCGCTACATTGACCTAAGCTAAGCCGGGTGGAATAATTAGAAGGTGAAGCTGTTTTCATCAAAACGATTGCATATCACTCTTGCCGTTGCCGCCTTCCTTGGGTTGATCATCGGTCTTACGCTCGGCTTCCTGCCGGAAGGCGTCCGGCGTCTTACGCTCAAACAGCTGGCCGCGGTTATCGATGCGCCGGTGCAGATTGAGGACGTCGACCTCAACCTGTTCACCCGGCGCGCCGCGGTAAGGGGTTTCACTATCAGCGATCCACGCGGCGGCCGGCCCCTGGTTCGACTGCCTAGAATTGAGTTCGAGTTCCGCTATCTGCCGCTCCTCCAACGCCGCGTCGTTGTCTCGTCACTCAAATTGACGCTGCCACAGGTTGCGGTGGAACGATTAGAGGACAATCGTTTCAATCTTTTGGAAATTATTCGGACTCAAAAAAACGACTCCGGTGGCGTTGACGTGGAGATCGGGCGATTAGAAATTGAGGGCGGCGAGGTTCGTTTCTCAGACCGTATGATTAAAATTCCGGATGAGTATCGGCTGAGTCAGATTCGTCTTGAGACCGGCAAAATCAGTACCGGGCCCGATCCGAAACCCATCTTCTTTAACGTCGGCGTTAATCTCCACCCCGGACGGATTTCAGCCAAGGGAACCTTTGCCTGGTTGGGAGAAGAGAGAGGCGTCGATGTTTCGGTGCAGTGGAACGAGCTCAACCCGGAAATATTTTTACCCTATATCCCTTTGGACTACCGCCTGGAATTCACCAAAAGTTTTATCAACGGTGATGCTCGTTACTCGTTCAAGCAAACGGCAACCTCGACAACGACGCATCGGGTAGAAGCCAACGGTGAATTGGGACCCGTTAAAGTCATGCCGCTCTCGCGGGACGAACCACTCCTGGTCGCTGCCGGGCTGAAACTAAGTGGGCTTCGTTTGGATCTAGTGACGAACCATCTGACATTGGCGCAGGTGGCTATCTCGAACCCCAACCTCATGGTGCCTCCGGAAACGGGCCAGGCGATTTTGCAATCGGCCGAGGTGCAGCTGACGGACGGGCGCTGGGATTTTTCCGCTAATCGGCTGGGTGTGGGAAATCTGATCTTGTCTTCGCCGGAACTCAGGGTTGAGCGCGGGGCCGATGGTCAGATCAACCTGAACCGTTATATTTCCGGGCTTAACGGTGCGAAAGGGGCGACAACCGATGAAAAGCCCGTCGAGTCGGGCAAGCCGCCGCTGGCGGTCGAGCTGCAGAATATCAACGTCAATGGCGGCACGCTGAATTTTAGCGATCTGTCGGTGATGCCTCCAGCCAAGGCCGTGATCAGCTCGTGGCAGGCAGGCATTGAGAATTTCTCGCTCGCCAAGAACGCACCGGCGGCGAAGTTAGTAACCAACGGTAACCTGGAGAAAGGGACGCTCCGTTTAGACGGGGCGTTTACTGTTGAGCCTCTGAACTTGAAATTTGTCATTGCCGCCTCGCGACTTCCGGTCGGAAACTTTCGCGGTTACATCGATCCAGCGCTACCAGGCGGCAGACTGGAGACCCCTGAATTAAACGGAAAACTAAACTTTGCGCTGACTTCTCATGGAGAGAAGGGCGTCGGTTTCGACCTCGCCGGCCATTTGGAAACCCCGGAGCTCACGCTTCGTCTCCTGGACGATTCGGCGCCCGTCCTGTCCACAAAAAAGGTTCGCGCGGAGATCGATAGGCTCAAAACTTTTCCTCAACTCGAAATGGATTTCAAACTTTTGCGTTTCGAGAATGCAAATATTGAAATCGAGCGACAAAAAAACGGCGGATTGAATCTGGCTGGGCTGACGCGAAATCCGAAGGAAGCCGACGGCTCGGGCGCGGCATCGGAGCCGGGCAAAGGTCCCACGCTCAAAATCCGCCGTCTTGAAATTTCCCGCGCGATTGCCAAGTGGACCGACCGCTCCGTAAAACCCGAAGTCAAAGCCGATCTGCAAAATTTGCGAGCCACCGTGACCGATTTTTCTCCCGATCCCATGGCTAAGCCCGGCGCGCTCGATGTCGCGGCATTAGTCAATGGAGCGCCGCTGAGCGCACGGGGTGCGGTAGGATTTGAACCCTTTTCGGTGGATCTCGATCTCTCGACGAAGGGGCTCGCCCTCAAGACTTTTCGCGGTTACCTCGATGCGGGAAGCGGAGGTTTGGAAACCCGTGACGGGGAGTTGACCGGAGCCGTCAAACTGTCTCTCAAGTCGTTGAAGAACAATACCACCGCCATCGATGCCAGCGGTAAATTGGCGGGAGATCGGCTGGTTTTAGGAGTACAAGGCGAGTCGGAGCCCTTGTTGGTAGCAAAAAATCTATCCGTTGAGGTGACTCGACTAAGCACCCAACCCGTATTTCAATTAGAATTAGCCGGTGTCGCCCTTTCGCAGCCGGAGTTACGGTTGGAATTGAACCCGAAAGGCGAATTGAACCTCAAAAAAATCATCGACGGCGCCGGCGATTCTGATCCAAAGGCCAAAGAGGAAATCACTAAGTCTGAACCGTCGCGCATGGAGATCGGTAAGTTGGAGATCAACGAGGGTGGGGTGCGCTTCGTGGACCGCTCCGTGAAACCGGTCTTTCAAACCGAACTCTCCGAAATTTTCGTTGAAATGGGGCGAGCCGGAGCCGAGGGCGAGCGCACACCTTTGAAATTACAAGCACGGTTAGCAAAATCAGGAGGAATAGAGATTGGCGGCTGGTTTACTCCGTTTCAAACACCCTTCAAAATCGAGCTGGACGGGAAAGTGGTCGACTACGATCTCTCCCAGCTCAACCCGTACGCCGCAAAGTTCATTCAGTATGAAATTCGCCGCGGACGAGTGAGCACGGATGTCGGATACAGTTTCGACGCGGGCAACCTTGACGGAGAAAATGAGATCGCCATTCGCCATCTACAACTGGGCGAGAGGCTGGGCGAGGAATTCGAGAAACAAGTCGGCATTCCTTTAAAATTTGCCCTTGCCTTGCTCGAGGATACGGACGGCCGTATTCGCCTGCAGATTCCCGTTAGCGGAGATTTGAACAACCCGGATTTCTCCTTGGCCGGCGTCGTATGGAAAGCCGTACGCAACGCCTTCATCAGTTTACTTACCGCGCCATTTCGTCTTCTGGGCAATGTCCTAACGGTGGGCGGTAAAATCACCGAGGTTCGCATAGATCCGGTACAATTCATGCCGGGATCGAGTACACCCGACAAAAAAGCCGAAGAGCAGCTGAAAAAATTAGCCGAGTTCCTTGGTGGCAAACCTAGTCTGGAAATCGAAATTCGCGGCACCTCTACGTTAGGCGAATTACCGGAAATCAAAAAACAACGGTTGCAACGAGAAATCCAACAGAAAGCCGGCGAAACATACGAGCAAGCGCTCTTAAGAACCTATATCGCGCGTGGCGGGAGAGTGAGCCCCGGCAGGACTCCGACAATGGACCAGATAGAAAACTTGTTGGCGATAAAGCATAAAGTAACCGAAGAGGATTTGCGCGCGCTGGCCAGCGATCGGAAGAAAGCAGTTGCTAATCGACTGCTGCGCTTAGGCGTTGATCAAAAGCGAATTTTCGAGGTATCCGACAAGCCTCTTCTCTCGGAAGGCGAACCCCACGGGCAAGTCACGTTTGAGTTGCTTTACTGACTCAGGATTCCCTTAAAGCCAAGGCTTCTTATTCCAATGGCACGGGCCTCGTGATAATTTAACAGGCGAGCGTCTGCGGGCTTGCTCCGCAGTGCGATCGCAGATAATTGCGGATCGTCCGCGTTAGATAACATCCCGATTGGAGGCGAGATGAAAATCATTATCGATCAGGATAAATGCCGTGGCCACAATAATTGTGTTTCTATCGCGCCCAACGTCTTCGATTTAGACGATAATTTCAAAGCCATCGTCGTGGATCCTAAAGGCGACAACGATGACGATATTCTTAAGGCGGCGAAGATGTGTCCCAAACTTGCTATCGTCTTGGAAGACGAAAAGAGCGGCGCGCGCATTTTTCCCGGTCCCAACGACAAAACGCGAGATCAGCTCGATACGTCAAGCTAGCATATTGAACCTTTGACGAGATTTAGAGTTTAGGATCTCGTTTCACTCTGGCGATCCATTCAGTCTCCATGACATTAACAAGAGTATGATGACGGATTTCAAGCCCGCGATCATCGTTCACGGTGGCGCCGGACGCATCCGCGAGGAGGAACTGCCCGAACGCCTTCAAGGCTGTCGCGAAGCTGCTCTGGAGGGATGGCAAATCCTTCAGCAGGGAGGCTCGGCGTTAGACGCTGCAGGGGCTGCCGTCGTTGCGCTGGAAGATAATCCGCTTTTCAATGCCGGCACCGGTTCAACACTAAATAGCCTCGGCCAGGTCGAGATGGACGCGGCGGTCATGGACGGAAACACGCTGCGGGCTGGAGCCGTTGCGGCGCTGCGGGGGATCAAGAATCCAGTTAGCCTGGCGCGCCGCGTGATGGAGGATGGACGGCATGTGCTTTTAGCGGGGGAGGGGGCGTTGATGTTTGCGCGCCAAATCGGCTTTCCTGAGTGTTCTTCCGAAAGTCTTCTCGTCGATCACGAGATAAAACGCTGGGGGGAAAAACATGGCACGGTTGGGTCCGTCGCCTTGGACTTCGGCGGCAAAATCGCCGTCGCGACTTCCACGGGAGGCATCTTCGACAAGTTACCGGGAAGAGTCGGGGATTCGCCGTTACTGGGATGCGGTACCTACGCCGATGAAACCGGCGGCGTTTCCTGTACGGGGAACGGCGAAGCTATCATACGGGTCGTGCTGGCGAAGACCGCGTTGGGATTCCTTCAGAACGGCATAGACCCTCAGAGCGCAGCCGAGCAGGCCGTCGCTCTACTTGCAGCCAAGACCGGCGCCACCGGTGGTCTCATCCTCATTGATCGAGGGGGCGGGGTGGGGTACGCACGCAATACGGTACATATGCCGGTATGTTGGGTTAAGTCCGGTGGTAATCCGGAAACAGCCTCATAATCTAGATGTTCTCGAAAAGCGGTCCCTCAGGGGCAAGCCCTCCGACCGCAGCCGATGGGCCAGTCCTCACTGCGCAAGGAATTTCAGATGGCAGATTTCAGAATTCAAATTTGCACTTTGAAATTTGCCATTTGCAATCCCGAAGGGCTTGTCTGCGGTTTTCAGGCTTGCCCCTTCGGACCTTTTCGGACAAATCGGGGATCACCCAACCAACAGCAACCAAGAAGGAGGTCAGCAATGCTACGCATTAATGGTGTGACTAAGGACAACGCCCCGCAGGAAGTGCGCACAATCTTCGAGGAGCAAGAGAAACAGTACGGCGCGATCCTGAACACGGGGAAGGTGTACGGTCTTCGGCCTACGATTCAGCAAGGGGTCCAAGCGCTGCAAGCGGGAATCGTGGCATCGGGTCTCATCAGCGGGGACTTGCGCCACCTGCTCTGCATGAAAGCGGCGAGCATCAACGGCTGTCCCTATTGAATCGATATCAACGCGTCCAGTGGGATGCGCAATGGCGCCTCAGAGGAAAAAGTCGAGGCGGCGCTCGGCGTCTACAAAAAGAGTCCGCTCTTTTCTGCGAGAGAAAAACTGGCCCTGGAACTATGCGAGCGCATGACCTACACAAAAAAACGGGTCACGGATCGATTCTTCAATCGCCTCAAGCGCCATTTTACCGAAGAAGAGCTGGTGGAGCTTGCCGCAATCATCGCTCTGGAAAATTTTCGCAGCAAGTTCAATCCCGTTTTCGCCGTAGAGTCTCAGGGCTTTTGTCCATTGCCGGCGGTAAAAGAGGTCGCAGCAGCGGCGGCGCGGCGATTTCATGAATAGGCGACTGGAAGATGGCGCTGTGCGGCATCCCTTTGCGGAGCGAGAAATTGAACGGGATAGGCCACTGGAATAACCGGGTCGCTGCCGTCAACGAGATCACTCTTAAATCAAGAGTTCTACACCCAGCCTGAAGTGCGAGTATCGCGCGGCTCGGAGTTGTCGCCCCGAGCCGCGCGATGAATCGCCGCTCGCCAAGCCCACGGAATCAAGACGCCGCGTTGCAATTTGTCGGAGCGCCGACGCAAGCGGTAATGCGACTCCAACCGCTAGCCAACTGGTTGCCAATGTTCGTATCCTTGATGGCTACCCAGAAGACTAGTGCGACGAGCAGAACGATCAAAGTGTACTCAACCAAACCTTGCCCGTCTTCCTCTCGGACCAACCTTTTTAGAAGCTCCATTTTCTACCCCCTTTCTGACTACGCCAAGGAACTAATATAAGAGCGCCCCCGTGAATTTAGAACCTTCTTCGCGTCGCCGAATGGTTTTCTCATGACACTGTGCAAGATCATGGGTGTATAGGCTGATGGCGGGAAGTTTGCCCTAGTCCTCTCTTCGGTGCGCGCGTTGTCGTGAACGATTTCCATAACACTCATCAACCTAGAAAAGCGTGTTTTCCAAATGAATAATCTCCTGTCAAAAACAATTCAATTGGACCTTGGTCTGTTGGACTCATTTACAATATTCGTCGGGTGCCGTTTTTTTCGTGTGCAAGAGATCTGCGTAAAAAGTTTTGCGAGCTAAATTGACTTCCGCTCTGTGAGCGACTATATGTCCGGAAATGCGTTTCGGATTGTTTTATCTGCCATCCTCGCTTCCTGCCACTCGCGAAGAGGGCGCCGAGCGGCTGCATACGGTCGTCGCTCAAATAGGGTACGCAGAACAACTGGGATTCGATTCGGTCTGGCTTGCGGAGCACCACTTTCACTCCTTCGGTGGCATTTTTTCGGCGCCGACAGTCATTGGTGCAGCTATAGCGCAGCGCACTCGTAGAATCAGGATCGGCACTGCGGTAGCCTTGCTGCCATACCACAATCCGATTCGAGTGGCTGAGGATTACGCCACCCTTGACTGCCTGAGCCAGGGGCGGCTGCAGTTCGGCATCGGCCATGGATTTGTAAAGTGGGAAGCGCTGACTTTTGGGATACCCCTCGATGATCTCAGAGACCGGTTCCAGGAAAATCTGGACGTTGTACTCAAAGCGTGGCGTGAGCCTGTATTGCATCACAAGGGGCGATTCCATGAGTACTGCGGCATAGAGGTTTGGCCGCGACCGCTGCAAGTGCCGTTTCCCACTGTATGGATGGCCGCGACCTCGACGGTGGAATCCTTCGAGCTAGCGGGACGCCAGGGTTTTCACCTGATGATCATTCCTTTTTTGCATGACGTCGATGACCTTCGTTTGAAGGTTGAGTTTTATTTAAGTGCGCGCCGCGCGGCGGGACATGATGCGTCAACGACTCGCGTGCTCGCGGTCTATCATATCAATGTGGATGAGACCTCAGCGCAATCGCGCGCCGCTGTGGAGCGCGGTCTGGCTCAATACCACGAGGCGGCGATGCACGCCAATAGCTTGACCTCGGGGATGGCAGATCCAGAATCTTACCGCAGTCACGAGCGGCACCGCATGCAAATGCGAAATCTTACCTTTGACGACATGGTCGAGCGCAACCGCGTGCTCGTGGGAGATCCGCAAGAAATACGCGAGAGGGTGCAATACGTGAGCGAGCGCTTGCACCTCACGGACCTGGCCGGAAATTTCGCGTTAGGGGGATTAACAGATAGTCAAGCGCGCGCGTCGATGCGGCGATTTATAGAACAGGTGGCGCCGCAATTTTCGTAAGCCTGATGAAATCGGTAATTGCGACAGGGCGGGTGTCGGTTTTTAGTCGAACCGCGCCTGGCAGGCTTTCAGGCATGATCATCTTTCTTGTCTCACTTCTGGTCCGTGAAATTTTATCCTGATGCGCGCTACGGGAGGGAGCTGATCATGGACGGCCTCCTCACTCTCCTCAAAGGCCAAAATCCGACCGTTGTTGCGCTCCCCGCAATCATTCTTGCGACTTTCCAAGGCTCTAACCTATTCGATTGGGTATGGGTCTTTAACGTACAAGTTTATCCCTAAAACGACAATTTTGAACACGGAACTGCATTTTTATCATCGCAGTTCGAGAGGCAAACGGTTGTATTTTCTTCATAAAATCCGCTTTGCAAGGCTTATTTTCCAGTTAATTTTCAAATAATAAGCAGCTAACCCCCGTTTTTCAGAGTGACCGGTGCAGCCATTGCGTTGTTGAAGGCTGGCATCGCCTTTGCTGTGTTTGAAGGAAGGTCGATTTCGCTTTTGGTTTTGCAGCGTCAAACTTACAAAACGGGGAGGCATTTATGGCGATATGGAGAGAAACGGTACAAAGCGAACCAGTTAAAAGGACCGAGCCGACGGAACTGGCCCGTGTCAGTCCGATTCACGAGCGGAAGGAGAACCCGACAAAAAACCGCCATGAATCCGTGGTCAGCGCCGGCCTGACCATTGAGGGAAAAATCACCGGTGAAGGCGATGTACGTATCGCCGGAAATTTCAAAGGGGACATTCAAATCAAGGGGGATTTAAGTATTGAAAAAAGCGCCCATGTCGGGGCGCAGATTGGCGCTAACTCCGTTTCCATTGAGGGTACGTTGGAAGGGAACGTAGTGGCGCATTCGCAGGTCAAACTTCTCGAATCCGCCGAATTGAACGGAGATATCAAGGCGGCAACATTGATCGTGGCCGCGGGTTCCAAAGTTCGGGGCAACGTTGAAATCGGTGGCATTGACGCCGAGGCAGCTAAGGTCCCAACCATTCGGCCCGTTGAGAAAGCCAAAAGCGCACCTTCTGTATGAAAGAAAGGACATCTGGACTTTTTGGGGTAACCCATGGCGGATCGAAGTCGTCGAGTTAGCGACGTCGCATCCGCGCTCTTCGGTCGTTCAGTCGGGGAGCATACTCAAAGATGATCCGTTGAAGTATTCTTCAACAGAAAGGAGGGAACGTATGGAGCTTCTGAAAAGGTTGATCACCGAGGAAGAGGGTCAAGGTTTAGTGGAATACACCTTGATCGTACTTCTCGTCGCCCTGGTCTTCTGGGTAGCTATCAAGGACACCAATATTGGCAACCAGTTGGCCAGCGGTTGGAGTCGGGTTACCGCTTGTGTTGGCAGTCCGACTAATTGTGATGCGTCGTCGTGATTTCGGATTTGGCCGGCTCATCAAAGATATCTGCCAGGAGGGACCTTCAGGTCGCTCCTGGCAGCAGTCTAATTTTCATGCCGTTCATCAACGCGGTGCCACCAGTATCTCCTCACGCGGGAAATAATCCATTATTTCCGCGCCGCTTTTGGTAACAACCAGCATGTTTTCCAGTCTTGCGCCGCCGACGCGGGGTTCTCCTTCCCGGCACTCCACCGCGAGAGTCATTCCTTCCTCGAAAACCTGCGGATGATCGAATGACCACAAGCGATTGATGATCGGCATGTCGTATCCCGTGCTCGTTCCGAGACCGATGCCGTGGCCGATCTCGCTGGCTAATATCTCGACTTCGCTTTTATATCCCCACTTGGCGGCCGGCGGAAAATGCTTGGCCGCATCGGCCGAGGTTTTTCCCGGTTTGATTTCGTCGATGACCGCATCGACGCGATCATGCACCTGCTTATACCAGTCTTTTTCCTTGGCCGTGGGCGGGCGACCGACGATAAACGTCCGGTAAGTACAGCTCCCATAACCCATATAGGTGGCGCCGCAATACGAACCATACACGAGATCGCCGACCTGGATGATGCGGCTGGTCGCGTGACAGCCCCGGTCGAAGGTCATGGGCCCGGTGCGCCAGCCACCGGGAACCGCAGATTCTAAGCCCAGTTCAAAGCCGGCGGCGGAACCAAGAGTCATCAGATCAGTGTCCTTCATTCCGGGCTTCAAATTTTCCCACACGCGAAACCACACGCCGTCGACCATAGCCGCGCAGGTCTTCAAACAGCTAATCTCGTCCTGGTTCTTGATCATGCGCGCTTCGAGCATCAGTTGGCGGGTGTCCACGATATTCTTCACTCCGGCGTTGAGCAGCGCTTCGCGCGCCGTGCCGTCGAAACTTCCGAGCCCAAGTTTCTCACCGAGCAGACCCTTTTTTTCAAGTTCCGCTTTGATTTCTCCAGCAAAGGCTTTGGCCTCAACCGCGCAGGCTTCCGGACCTGGAGATCCCGTCAACCAGGACCGTGCCGGGCGCCACTCCTTAATCCACGGACACTGATCCGGCATCTGGTGATAATAGCCATCGTGTTCATACATGACCGCGTCATGCTCGGCGAAAAACAGTACATAGCGAACCATGGGATAGGCAAATCCCTTCAGCGCGGTGAGGTACCGGATATTTTGATGGTTCGCCTCAAGAATCGCGGCAATGCCGTACTTGCGCATAAGCATTTGCGCCCGCTCTACCCGTTGCCGCCGCATGCGATCCGGGTTGAATCGTTCCTGCCAATCAGCCGCCTCGGGCCCAAAGGTCAACTTGGGTGCATAATTCGGCATGCTAAACCTCCTGTGCGATATTTTGAATCATAGTCGTCGGACGAGATCGTTACAAAATTTTGCTGCGATCAGAATCTATCTTGAACTCGTACGGACTTGCAACAAGTGCAGTGCTTCGCGCTATTGAGATTTGATACGGCTTAGAGCATTAGGAAGATCATGAAGCGCGCAAAAGAAGAAACCTATAGACTGCAATTGTTGACCCGCCCGCTTCTGATTGATACAGTCCGCCTGCAGCGGGTCCGTAAGAATTATGCGTATCATCGATATCGACGGCCATGTAAGAGAGGCCGATGACTTGTGGGAGCGCTATCTGGAGCCGTCTTTTCGCACTCGGGCACCCAGAATCGATAAAGTCCCCAACGGGCAGCTGCTATTTCTTCTCGAAGGAAAGCGTCATCATCGCCGGCCCGATGAGTCGCCTTTCCGGGTAAAAACCGACGGCTCCCCCGTCAATGAACACCGTGGTCTGGCCACCGATCCCCGCGAAAGACTGAAAGCCATGGACCGCGACGCAATCGAACGCGGCCTGCTCTTTCCCTCCGCCGCTCTTTACCTTCCCTCCGTGGAAGAGGAAGCCTATGCTGCGGCCCTTTGCCGCGCGTACAATAACTGGCTTTTCGATTACTGCGGCGCCGATCGTCAACGGTTAATGGGCGTCGGCGTGATACCAGTCCAGGACATCAAATCCGCCATCGAAGAGACCCGTCGCGTGATTCTGGAACTCAAATTCAAGGCGATCTTCGTCCGCCCCAATCCGGTGAAAGGGCGGTCGCTGGACGATTCGTATTACGATCCGCTTTACAAGACCCTGGAGGAACTCGGCGTTCCTTTGATGGTGCACGAAGGCTCCGGCGCTTATCTACCGACCGCAGGCGCCGATCGCTATCCCGGACAGTGGTTTTTCACACATATGGTCTCACACCCCTTCGAACAGATGCTCGCTAGCCTGAGCCTCATCTGCAAAGGAACTTTGGAGCGTTACCCGACTCTGCAAGTGGTTTTTTTGGAATCGGGCGCCGGTTGGCTGCCGTATTGGCTGTGGCGCATGGATGAGCACTATGAGATCTTACGCTTCCAGGTTCCCTGGCTCAAGATGAAACCGAGTGATTACTTCCGGCGGCAATGTCATATCTCTTTTGAACCCGATGAGACCCGTCTCGGCGAAGTCATCGCCTCCATCGGCGCCGAGCGCGTCCTGTTCGCTTCCGATTATCCGCACTGGGATGCCAAACTTTCCGGCTCTCCTCAGGCGGTTGTCGATCGAAATGACCTCGATCTCGAAACGAAACGAAAAATCATGGGGGAAAACGCCGCCCGGCTATTGCGATTGGATTCATAAAATTCGGTCTAGTGTCTAGAGTCTCGCGTTTAGAGTCATTTCAAACCCAAGAACCTGGAGGTTAGACGCTGGACCCTTAGGAGGAAAAAATGGCCGATATGCCGAAACTTGTATCAAGCATGGGGAAAACCGAGCTCGATCGGATTTTTGTGCGGGGTTACGATCTCAATGAGGAGTTGATGGGCAAGATTAGTTTTGCCCAGATGGTGTACTTGATGCTCGTGGGCCGCATGCCTACGGTGGCGGAAGGACGCATGATCGATACCATGCTCATCGTTCTCGTCGATCATGGTATGACCACCGGCGCCTTGGCGGCGCGGATGACCTATCACTCGGCGCCGGAGGCGCTCCAAGGAGCCGTAGCTGCCGCCATCCTCGGGGCCGGCAGTGTTCATTTGGGCTCATCGGAGTACTGCGCCAAGATGCTGCATGATGCTATGCCCCCGGTTTCCATGGCGACCGACCTGGAGGATATCGCAAAAAACTGCGTTGAAAAACGCCTTGGCAATAAACAGCTTGTTCCCGGCATCGGCCACGGCATCCATACCGAGGGCGATCCGCGAGCGGAGCGACTCTTTCAAGTGGCTCAAGAGACAAAAGTTTACGGCCGCTACTGTGAGCTACTTAGAAAAATCGGTAAGGTTGCTGAAGAACGGGTCGGTCGCCGGCTTCCGGTTAACGTGACCGGCGCAATCGCAGCGATCTCCATGGATATGGGTTTACCCTGGCAAATGTCAAAATCCTTCGCGATTCTCGGCCGCGCGCTTGGCGGCATCGCGCATGTGGGAGAAGAAGTGCGGCGTCCCATCGCCCGGGGCATATCGAATTTGATTCGTGCCAATTTGCAGTACAAGCCGGAAAAATAGCGAAGTTCATAAGTATCTTGACAAATTGTGTAGGGCAAAACCCCAGGGGCAAGCCCTTCTAAGCGCGGCCAATGGGTCAGTGTCTCATAGGCCACCACCCGATCCACCCCAAGGGGGATTAACCCAACGGCTTGGGCCTGGCCGCTTGCTTCACGTTGGCGTGGCCGCGCTCTCCAGGACTCGCCCCCTGGGTTGTCGCATGTCTACTAACCAATGAACTCCTTAATAAGTCGTGCCCAGCTCGATCTGTGAAATGAAATTTCTTGGCTCGGATGTGGCAGCCTACTCCGTGTTTAGCTCCGCTTGACAGTCAGCGCTCTCAGCGCATAGATTTGCTTTCCATAGAGATTGGAGTTTGTCACGTCAAAGCAGGAAGATACTTCGATCAAACTTATTTCCCTTGACGGCAACGAACCCTCCGCCGTGAAAAAGTGGATATGGCGAGTCACGGATCGCCTTTCAGGCTGGCTAGGGGTCATCGGGGTCATTGGCTTCTTCGTAAGTTGGGAATTAGCGACGCGATTGGAGATCCTCAACCCATTTTATTTTCCCCCTTTCAGTCAGATCCTCGCCAAAGGTTTCGAGCTGTTCGCCAGCGGCGTCATTTGGGAGCACCTCTGGTTTAGCCTGACCAATTTTTCCATCGGCTTCGTGATTTCCGTTGTCCTGGGCGTGATCCTCGGCGTACCCATGGGCTGGTACAAAAACCTCTGCAAGACCTTCGACCCCCTTCTTTCCGGAATCTACGCGACCCCGCTCATTGCGTTGCTGCCTTTGATCATCATGCTTTTCGGCCTCGGACCCGTCTCAAAAATCATCATGACCATCCTGGCGGCCGTCTTTCCCGTCCTGATCAATACGATGGTGGGAATCGCCAACACAGACCACCGCCTGATCACCATGGCTCGTGCCTTTGGCGCCAAGGACCGCACCATCTTCATGAAAGTCTCGCTACCCGGCTCCCTGCCGTATATCGTCGCAGGGATGCGCGTCGCATTGGGTCGCGCTCTGGTTTACATCGTGGTCGCTGAGCAATATGGGGCGGCCACCGGTTTAGGCTACCTTAGTTCGGTTGCCGCGCAGCGGTTTCAAATGGCCGCGATGTTCGTGCCCATCGTCATTATTGCCGGACTTGGCGCCGGTTTGAATGAATTGCTCAAGACTTTGGAGAATCGGCTGGAAAAATGGAAACCGCCAAAGTAGCTAAAGAAAACTTAGATCGGGGAGGTCTGCATGAGATTCACAAGCGAACTTTTATTATTGCCGTTTCTACTCGGGGCGATTGGTCTCTGCGTAGGTCCAAGCCCGAGCCTGGCCCAGGGGCCGTTAATGACTGTCGGTCAGACTGGAACCAATCCCGGCACTTCGCTTTTTTTCATTGCCCAAAAGGAAAACCTGTTCGCCAAGCATGGGCTTAATGTCAATGTTATCAAATCAAATACGGCTGCCGCGGTTCAGGCCATGCTGGGTGGTAGTATGCAGATGTCCACCGGGTCCGGCGCCGCAGCCTTCGTGACGGCAACGATTCAGGGCGCCCCGCCTTTTGTTTTGGTGGGTTCCTGGGTCAACGTCTTTCCCTACAAATTGATGGCACAGAAAGACATTACGAAGATCGAGGATCTCAAAGGGAAGACCGGTCATATTGGAGCACCGTTCGGGACTATCCCCGACACCGCGTTGAGGTTTGCTCTTGCCAGGCTCAAATTGGATCCAGAAAAGGATGTAAAGCTCGTGCAAATCCCTACTCCTGATCCGGCGACGATCATTGCGTCAATGGACAAGGGCGATGTTCAGTTCGGCATACTGGCGGCGCCCTTTGATCGAATCGCGGAAAAGCGCGGATATCGAACGCTTCTCGCCTTGCCGGATCTCGGCATCCCTTGGCAACAGAACGGCGAATGGTTACAGCGTTCATATCTCAAGTCCAACCGTGATAATGTCGTTCGCTTCATGAGGGTCATTGCCGACTCCATGAAGATCTACTTTGAGCAAAAGGACAAAACTGTGGGTTATTTGACAGAATTCTTTGGCAGCAGTCGTGAGGACGCGGAATACGCCTACCAACTTTTTGCAAAGTGGACCGATCGCAACCCGCGACCTAAAGTCGAAACGCTACGCACGACTTTGGAGGCGATCAAAAAAAATACTCCGAAGGCGGAATCCGCCGATCCCGCCTCATTCATAGATACCGGGATCGTCGACCAGCTCGTGAAAGAGGGATACTTCAAATAGCTTCTTCTCAAAAAATCGTAGAAGATCGAAGGTGGAGGATGAAGGATCGCAAACTTCAAGCTTTCATGCTCGTTCTTTAAAAACTGTGGATTCAATTGTTTGACCGCGTGGCGGTCGAGTGTTAGCATCCCACGAAGCGTACCCCCAGAAGGAGATTCGTCTCGGTGAAACTTTATAACTTCGACCTGCTCGCCTATCCCCATGTTCCCAAAGAGGCGCCCCGTACTCCGGTGCCGAGCAGCTATTTTGATCCGGTCAAGGGTACGGCAAACTACAACGAGCATTTGGCAGAGATGGCCTACTGTGAAGAGCTTGGGTTTGACGGCGTGGTATTCAACGAGCACCACTACAGCGCCTATGGGACCATGCCGTCGCCGAATCTCATTGCCGCGGCCTTGAGTCAGAAAACCAGCCGGATCAAGATTGGCGTGCTGGGAAATATACTGCCGCTTCGCAACCATCCGGTTCGTGTCGCGGAAGAATATGCAATGATCGATTGCCTAAGCAACGGCCGCCTCATCGCCGGATTTGTCCGCGGTATCCCGCCGGAATACATCTGGTACGGGGTCAATCCCGAGGAGTCCCGCGGGCGTTTTGAGGAAGCCTACGAGCTTATTATGACCGCCTGGACACAGCCGGTGTGGAGTCACGAAGGATCCTTCTTTCAGCTCAAAGACTGTGCCATCTGGCCGCGCCCTTTGCAGCAACCCCATCCGCCCATATGGATTGCGGCGCGCAGCGCCGAATCCATTGAATGGTGCGTCAAACGACATCTACCCACGGCTCAGGTCTACCAGACGACCTCCCAGATCGAGGATACCTTCGGATATTATTGCGAAATGGCCCGTGATGAGGGCTGGGAAGCCACCCCCGATGACTTCATTCTCTGCCGGCATATCTATATCGACGAGTCCGACAAAAAAGCACAGGAGATCGGTGAGCCGGCCATGAAGTATTTTTTTACGGTCTTCAATCGCGGCTTCAACGAGGCGATCAATAAAAGCGCGGTAGACCAGCGGCTGACGGCGGCCCTCACCTCGGAAAGATCTTTCAACTATTTCCGCGAGGGGAACCGGGAGCGCCGTGATTTTTCCAAGTTTGATTGGGATAGTCTGATTGGCAGCGGGTATATGATCGCCGGCAATCCCGACAGCGTAGCACGCCAGATCTTATCGCAAATGAAGCAAGTGGGCGCGAACCATTTCATGGGCATGTTTCATATCGGCAATTTGCCCCATGACAAAGTCATCTCGTCACTCAATCTCTTCAAAAAAGAAATTATGCCGCGGCTTCAGTAAGCCGGGGCGGATCGACGGCGGCTCAAAATAGAATATCCAGCGCAAACGGTTCCAGCCGATACGTGAAAAGATTCCGGAAACACGAAGATGGAAATTAATTCGCGACTCGCCCGCCTGACGCGACGCCAGATGCTGACGCTTTTAGGCGTCGGGGCGTCGAGCCTGGTCGTAGGAGATCCGGAGGGCTCGCTGATTTTCAATTCAATGGCATCGGCTGCCGGTATGCCTTCCTGTGTCGCGCGGCCGGAACAATCGGCGGGGCCATATTTTATCGATGAGAAACTCAACCGCGCCGACATCCGCTCCGAACCGTCGGATGGATCGGTAGCTCAAGGCGTTCCGTTCCGATTAAATCTTCACTGCTCGCGGATCGATGGAGCTACCTGCAGCCCGCTAGTCAACGCCTTGGTCGACATTTGGCAATGCGACGCGCTTGGGGTCTATTCGGGGGTGCGCGATTTCAACGGGCGGTTTGATACCACGGGCAGAAAGTTTTTGCGCGGCTTTCAAACCACAAACATGAGCGGCAGCGCCGAGTTCCTCACCGTTTATCCCGGATGGTACGGCGGGCGTGCGGTTCATATCCACTTCAAAATTCGCACCGACCCCGCCTCGCGGCGCGCTTACGAGTTCACCTCGCAGCTCTACTTCGATGAATCGGTCACCGATCAGGTCTACCGGCAATCACCGTACAACGACCACGGGCGCGGGCGCACGACCAACGAGCAAGACTTCCTCTTTCGCCGCGGCGGAAAGCAATTGCTCCTTCGACCTACCAAGGACGGAGCCGGCTACCGCGCCCGGTTCGATATCGGACTTCAGATATCCTGAAGGATATCAATTTTAAAATTAACTCGCGCTACCCTTCACCATTTACCGAATGACCTTATCTGCTCTCACCAGCACATTCGGCGGGATCGTCAATCCAATTTGTTTCGCCGTCTTGAGATTGAAAACAAATTCCAATTTCGTGGGACGTTCTATAGGTATTTCGCCCGCGTTGGCGCCTTTTAAGATCTTGTCGACGAGACGCGCGGCATCATGAGAGATCTGCGCGTCGCTCGAGCCGTAGCTAGCCAGAGCGCCCATCGTGCTTCCCGTTCGCGCATGAAAGATCGAGGCAATGCGTTTTGAATTGATTAAGCGTATGATTTCATCGTAATAGCCGGTGGGAAAACCACCCGGAATCGAGAGATACGCATCGGCTTCCGCCATTGCTTCCAAGCTCTGCAGCAACTCTTCTCGACCCCGGGCCTCGCGCTCGATGAGCGTTATGCCGAGACCTGGCGCAGCCTGGCGCGCCGCCGCAATTCCTTGGCGGGGCGAAGGATCTCGCGGATCGAAGATGGCCAGGACACGACGTGCCTTAGGTAATATCTCTTTTATCAGCTCCAGGCGTTTCCCGGAGAGCTCCGGATACTCGAATGTCATGGCGGTTGTGTTGCCTCCGGGGCGGGCCAGGCTTAAGACCAGTCCGGCGTCCACCGGATCGCCGGGGGTGATGAAAACCACTGGCACTTCAGTGGATACCTGCCGGACCGGTTTCAGAAGCCTGGAACCGATCAAGAAAAGGACCTGTGCTTTCCATCGCAACAAGTTCTCCACGACTGCTCTGGCGTTTTTTTCTTCCGCGCGCGCCATCTTTACTTCCTGCACGATTAGCGACGGCGCCGCGTAACCAAGCTCCGCCAGGCCTTTCCTTAGACCCCCCACGAGTTCGGAAAATCTGGGTTCCTCGGGCGCTCCGATGACCGCAATCCTGGCCTCCCTCGCTTGTTGAGCGTTGGCGGGCAGGGCAGTTGTCATAAGGAAAGTTGCCACTAGCCAGAAGAGAATAAATTTAATCATAAGCTTGTCTTCAATGTATTTGGCGACAACTGATCACTGCCGACTGACAACTGTCACCTGATCCCTCCTGTCGCCTTGCCCCTTACCGTATTACTCGATCTGCTCTGACTAACACATTCGGTGGAACGGTTACATCGATCTGTTTCGCCGTCTGCAGATTGACGATGAATTGAAACTTCGTCGGTCTCTCGACAGGAATGTCGCTTGGCTTAGTGCGTTTAAGAATCTTGTCCACCAAAACCGAGGCGCGGCGCCACATATCCGGAAGGCTCTGCCCGTATGCCAAAAGACCACCCGCTTCCGCGAATATTTCCCTTTCAGAGATAGCGGGAAGACGGCGCTGGATTGCAAGCTCTGCGATATTCCTTGGATTCTGATTGAATACCAAGTCATTGGCCACCATGAGCGCGTTAGCGCCGTGCTTTGCCAGGACATTGAAAGCAGTTACAAACTCATCGACCCTGCGGGCTTCGGTGCGCGAAAGCCGAACGGCCAAGGCGCGAGCAACATCGTCCAGCTCTTCTGTCGCGTGCTTCCAGGCGGGATTATCCGGATTGATCAGATATGCCACATGGGAAATCCTTGGAGCCGCCTCCTTAAGTAACTCCAGCCGTTTACCGGAAAGCTCGCGTCCACCAATGAAAGTCAGCCCCGTAATATTTCCTCCGGGGCGCGCCAGGCTAGCTACGATTCCACGTTCAACGAGGTCGCCAGCCGAAGCGATAACGATCGGTATGGTCGCTGTTGCCTTTTTAGCCGCCAGAGCGCCTGGCGTGGTGCTGGTAAGAATAACGTCAGGATTAAGCCCTACCAACTCAGACGCGAGTTGGGGAAGTCGATCATACTTTTCCTCTGCCCAGCGGTACTCGAAAGTAATGTTATGTCCTTCGACGTAGCCGAGAGTACGGAGACCCTGGAGGAAGGCGTCAAGGAGATCTTGAGAACCGCTGGGCTTCCCAGACAACAAAAGCCCTATTCGCGGCATTTTCTTCGGCTGCTGCGCCTGAGCGGGAACGGAAGTCATCAGCAAGACTGTTGTCAGTAGCCAGAAAATAAGAAATTCCTTCATGAGCTTTTCTCCATTTTCTTTGCTGAAAACTGATAACTGAACACTTTCATCCAAATTTAATTCGTCTCGATCATTTCACAACGCAACATCGGGGCCAGCAGTGAAATTTCCAGGCCTTGGCCAAAAAAGCTCGAATTACCAGCGGAAATTGTCGTAGGGACTTCTGGGTCTCGCGCCGAGGAGAGAGGGAGGTGTCTCCAAATGGCTACGGCGGTGTAGTCAAAATGAGACACCCCGCAAGCGAGGCTTATCCCTTTGCGTCGCGACCCGAACAAAGCCTGCGGCTTGGCTTATGGCATAGTGGCGGAAGGTCTGTCAATCCCTGCGAGCCGGCGTTAAATCGTTTGACAGGCGTGCGGCGCTGAACTATCTCTCGAAGAACGAAGAGAGGAATTCTCGTCATGAGCATACGAGGAAAGACTGCCATTGTCGGAATCGGTGAGACACCCGTCGATCGTTTGGGGAGCAAGCCCGGCGAGCCGCGGAAATCCACCGCAGAGTATCTGGCCTGGGCCGCGCGCCTGGCGATGGAAGACGCCGGGCTTAGGAAAAAAGATTTCGATGGCCAAGGATTGGCCGCGATCTATACGACTAACCATTCGCAGCCGTTTTGGCCCGAGGAAGTGGCGGCAATACTCGGAATGACTCCCGGCGTATCGCTCGCCGGCGGCAACGGCGGTGCGAGCTCGGTTTCACTTCTCGGACACGCTGCTGCGGCAATCGTCGCCGGCCTGTGCGATCTCGTCCTCGTCATCGCCGCTGCGGCCCCGTTCAGTGAACGGGGCGGCCACCGTGGCACCCCCGCCGATACGCGGGACTATGAAATGCCCTTTGGGGTGATGGGCCCCAATTCGAAGATATCATTCGTCATGAGCCGTTACATGTATGAATCGGGGATGACCGAAGAACACTTCGGCAAGATCGCCGTCACCGGCCGCTACCACGCATCGCTCAATCCCAACGCTTACCTGCGAAAGCCGATCACGGTCGAGGATTATAAGAAATCGCGTCTGATCTCCGACCCGATCCGCCTTTTTGACTGCGTGATGCCGGCCAACGGCGGCAAAGCGTATATTATGGCTTCCGCAGAGCGGGCCAAGAGCCTGCGCAAGCCGCCTGTTTACCTGCTAGGCTGGGGTGAATGCAACAACGCGAGCTTCGGACCGCGCTATCGAGCCAACCCTCTCATTACGGGGATCACGGAAGCGGGGAAGCGGGCCTTTGCCATGGCGGAAGTGACGCATAAGGATATTCGCTGTCTCAATCTATACGACGACTATATTCCCGTCGTCATGATCCAGATCGAAGACTTGGGATTTTGCGGCAGAAACGACAAAGCATTTTTCGAAAAGACCGATTTCACTTTCAAAGGAGAGCTGCCGATTCAAACGAGCGGCGGCATGATCAATTGCGGCCAGCCGTCCACCACCGGCGGCATGCTCCATGTCACCGAGACGGTGCGCCAGCTAAGGCATGAGGCGGGTGAGCGCCAGGTGCTCGGAATCAAGTGCGGCATTTCCACCGGTGTGGGGGCGGTGAACTACGGCAAGAACTTCGGCTGCACCGCAGCGGCGATATTGGGAAATACCATGTAAGGCGTGATCGTGTCTCGTGCTCGGCCCGTACCCCGCGAACACGAAAGGGAGCATTTATGCAAGGACTGCAAGACTACGAGATGGGGGAGTATGCGGCTACGAAAACGTCAATCGTGGTCTGTTGTCGCGTCCTCCTAAATCGTGAGGTTTGACATGGCGAAAGCTGAAAGAGAAATTAATAAGCCGCTACCTGAAATGACTCCCGTCAACCAGCCCTTCTGGGATGGCGCCAGAGGGGGCAAGCTCGTGATGCAACGCTGCCAAGACTGCCAGTCCTGGGTTTTTTGTCCCAGGCCGATCTGTATAGAATGTAACGGTGAGCGATTGGCATGGACTGCGGTTGGCGGGCGCGGAAAAGTGTTTGCGTTCACCGTGATCCGCGAGGTCGTGGGGCAGGCGCTCAGAGGATTTGCCCCGGATATCCCCTACGTCACGGCGTGGGTCGATCTCGATGAGGGGCCAAGGTTTTGCAGCAACATCATCGGTTGCCCGATTGAAAAGGTCAAAATCGGCATGGATGTTGAAGTGGTATTTGAAGACAGCGGTGACGGGGTGACGCTGCCGAAGTTTAAACCGGTATAGAGTCTGGAGTCTCGCGTCTAGGTTGCGAGATCTCGGGTCTAGCGTCGAGAGTCTGGTGTTTGTTCGGAGGCGAAACAGGAGAGAGTTCGCAGCGCGGGTTCAGGAAGGTTCAGAAGAAAATAATGAAGAAACTGCTAGGCCTGCTAGTCATCAGCGGCGCGGTGTTGGCGGCATTGTTTTTTCTGACCAATATTCCAGGCGCCGGTTTGCGCACGGCGCCTACGGTGACGTTGGCGAAGGGGCAGGCGGTCCAGGAGGGGGCGATTGTCTCTATCGAATACAGGCTCACGGATGAAACCGGCAAGATCATCGACTCCAGCGAAGGCAAGGAGCCTCTCACCTATATGCATGGCGCCGGGCAAATCGTTTCCGGTCTCGAAAAAGAACTCACCGGTTTGAAAGTCGGCGATCAGAAAAAAGTCCAGGTGAAGCCCGAGGAGGGTTATGGTCTTCCGGATCCCAAGGCGTTCCAGGAAATTCCAAAAGAGAAGATACCGCCGGACGCTCGGAAAGTGGGCGCGATGCTCATGAGCCAGAGTCCGGACGGACGCAATGTCTCGATGCGAGTACACCAGGTCAAGGACAAGACCGTCGTCATCGATTTTAATCATCCGCTTGCGGGGAAGACACTTAATTTCGACGTGAAGATCACCGATATCAGGGCAGCCGTTACAAAATAGCCGTGCGACATGCATAGGGTCCGGAGTAATGGACAATTGGAGTGATGCTCCAAACCCAGGACTCCGGCCCTCCGACACTCCAAAACTCCTTCATTCAAAACTTCTTTCATGCGTCCCAAGTTTTTCTACGGCTATGTCATCCTCGCCCTATGTTTCGTCAACATGGTCGTGATGCGCGGGGTCAACGGCTCCTTCAGCGTCTTTTACATCGCCTTGCTGGAAAACTTCTCCTGGTCGCACAGCGATGGCGCCACCATCGCTTCGGCCAATTTTCTCGTCTACGCTTTTGCCGCGCCGTTTGTCGGATTGGCCTTCGATCGTTACGGACCCCGGGCGCTGATGCCATTGGGTGGCGCGTTGGTCGGAGCCGGCCTATGGATGTCGAGCTGGGCCGATTCTCTGTGGCACCTTTATTTCTCTTTCGGCTTGATCACGGCACTTGGACAAGGGGCTCTAGGTTTCGTCGGTCATAACGCGCTAATTTCTTTTTGGTTTGTACGCCGTCGCGCCACGGCCATCGGCATCGCCACAATGGGTCAAGGGTTGGGCGCACTGATCATGCTGCCCCTGACACAATACTTGATCAGCTGGATCGGCTGGCGCGAGACTTTTATGGTCATGGGCGGTCTGATCTTAATCGCCGTGGTGCCACCGAACGCACTGTTGCAGCGCCGCCGCCCGCAGGATGTCGGCCAATTACCGGACGGCGACATCGCGCCGGTATCGGCTCGTTCGGATCAAGGCTCCAAGGTACAGAAATTCGGCCGGGACTGGACGCTGCGCGACGCCGTTTCGTCATTTCCCTTCTGGTGTATCACCGCAGGTCATCTTGCCCTCGGTACGGCGCTCTTTATGATCAATACCCATATCGTCGCCCATTATGTTGCGGTGGGCTATGACAAGCTTTTGGCGGCTTTCATCGCCGGGCTTATCGGCTTTGTGCGGCTTGGCGGCACCGGGCTCTGGGGATGGGTGTCAGATCGAATGGGACGCGACAAAACCTATGCCGTAGCGACCGTGATCACTTTAACCGGCGTCGGTTTCCTGATCGCAACACCTGCCAACGCACCGCTCTGGTTTGCCTACCTTACTGCGGTGATCTACAGCATCGGTCACAGCGCGGGCAACCCCACTTACGGCGCGGTGATCGGCGATATTTTTTCCGGGCAAAAGGTGGGGCTTATCTTCGGTTTTCTGGAGGTCAGTTTTGGATTGGGCAGCGCCTTCGGCGCATGGATCGGCGGTTTTCTGTTTGATCTGACCGGTTCCTATGCCTGGGCTTTTTCCCTTTGCCTTGTTTGCTTTGCCGTTTCCGGTTTTGCCATACATGGCTGTCTCAAATGGCAGGCACGGGAAATGACGCGCTCAAGTTGACAGGGTTATCCAAGCACAAGTAGATTTTTGCTCCATGAATGAAGGAGGAATAGCTAATGGCAATCAGCTTTTGTCTGCATGGATCGGCGCGAAGCGTTCAAGCGGCGGTGGCCCGCGCCAAACGGGCAGAGGAATTTGGCTTCGAGGCGATTTTTTTCGCCGACAGTCACATGAACAATGTCGACCCCTACCAGGCCATGGCCCTATGTGCCGTGCAAACGAAAAAAATTCGCTTCGGCACCGCCGTAACAAACATGGTCTATCGCGATCCCACCATCACGGCTAACTCTTTTGCGACGCTCAATGAGATTTCACAAGGCCGGGCCATTATCGGACTGGGCACGGGGGACGGCCCTATCTATAGCTTGGGGCGGACCGCAACGAAGTTGGTGGATTTCGAGCAAGGATTGAGAGTCATTCGCGATCTGCTCCATGATCGTGGCGTTAGGGTGCCGGCGGGCAAAGAGCGTGCCGCTGGCAATGTCGCGCTAAGTATCGGCAAGCGGCCGGTGCCGATCTACATTTCGGCGGAAGGACCGCGCACGCTCCGGGTCGCGGGACGCGTCTGTGACGGAGTCATCCTCGGGACCGGCTTCGATTTCGATGTGCTGGAGTGGGCCGAAGCGAGAATCGCCGAAGGCGCGAAAGAGGCCGGGCGTAGCCTAGGCGATATCGACATCATGCCGGCCGGCATGATCGTCGTCGACGACGACGGCGATCGCGCGCGCCAGCGCGTGCGCTCCCGGATGGCGAACCGCGCGCACCATAATTTTCGCTTCACGATGGAGACCGTCCCGGAAAGCGAAGTAGCGGGAGTCAAAAGATTCATGGACGGATTTGATATCTCCAAACCGATCGAAGAGCGTGTCGATCCCGATCTCGTGACCGACTATCTCCTACAACGCTTCACCATTGCCGGCACGCCGGCACAATGTATCGAGCGGGTAAGGCAACTCGAAGCCGCGGGAGTTAAACGCTTGCTCTTGACGCCGCCCAACGCGGTTTACGATGAGACCATGGAAGCCTGGGGTCGACGAGTGCTCGCGGCTTTGTGAGGGATCTAAGCGTAAATTTCGCGCTGCGATGGCAATCGCCGACAAAAAAGAGTCGCGGCATCTTGACTCCCATTATTCATAATCAGGAGAAACACCGTAACAGAGCGTATAGCCGGGGGACGAGTCCTTCCGGCCGCGGTCAATAGGCCTGTAGCTCGAAGGCCGCAGCCCTGTCCACTCCAAAGCGGTTTACTTCCACAGCCAAGGCCCGCCCGTCACCTCCACGTTCCCGTGCCCGCGACCTTCAGGGCTCATCTCCCGACTTTCCTTTGCAGAACGGCATGAATAATCCGGTCTAAGTTGTGTTCGGTGAACTCAGCGTGTAAGTTAAAAGCATACAATCAGAAGATTAAATCATTTCCAGGAGAATTTAATGGGTATCAAAGCTTGGGCGTTAATTTTGAGCCTTGCGATCGTTGAGGTGGTCTCCCCGATTGCCTCTACTGGGGCTCAAAGCGGCAAAGAAGATAAAGCGGTGAAGGACGGTTCCGTCGTCAGCCTTCAATACACGCTTTCGGGTGTGGACGGTAAGCTCATCGAGTCCAACAAAGGCAAAGAGCCTTTGAAATTCACTCAGGGTCAGCAACAAATCATACCGGGTCTTGAGAAGGGGCTGGCGGGGATGAAAGTCGGCGAGTCTAAGAGGGTGACGGTCAAGCCAGATGAGGGTTACGGACCCGTGCGAAAAGAGGCGTTTCAGGAATTTCCCAAAGAAAAGATTCCTCCTGAAGGTTTGAAAGTCGGCGCCGTGCTGACTGCCCGTGGCCCGCAGGGGCAAGCCGTGCCAGTACGGGTCCACGAAATCAAAGAAAAATCCGTGGTGGTGGATATGAACCACCCGATGGCAGGAAAGACCCTCGTGTTCGACGTCAAGGTCCTGGACATTCAGCCTCCGGTCGCAGTTCAACCTCCGGCGCCTGCCAAGCCCGTCGCGCCGGCGAAACCGGCACCGCCAAAATAGTATTGCTTCTTGGCTCGCCGGCAGGCAATGAGACTAGAGGAATTTGCCGTAAAGTTGCGCAGCTCCCGCGCCATTGTCTTCTTCACCGGCGCTGGAATCAGCACCGAATCCGGCGTGCCTGATTTTCGCAGTCCCGGTGGTGTGTGGACGAAGTATCAGCCCGTGCTTTTCCAGGACTTTCTCGCCAGCGAATCTGCTCGTGTCATGCACTGGCGTTTGAAGAAAGCGACATACGAGCTATTCAAGGCGGTGCAGCCGAATAGCGGGCATTACGCAATCCGTGACTTTGAAAAGCGGGGGCAGCTTTTGGGCCTCATTACGCAAAACATCGACGGCTTGCACAAAGCCGCCGGCATTTCGGATGAAAAATTGGTCGAGCTGCATGGCACTGACCGCCTCGTCACCTGTCTCAAGTGTGGAAAGCGCTTCGCTCCGGTGGATGTTTATGAAAACTTGGGGGAAGAATTTAGCGCGCCCATCTGTGACGCCTGCGGCGGTTTCCTCAAGTCCGCGAACATCTCCTTTGGCCAGCAAATGCCGGCAGAGGCGATGGGACGCGCTCAGGCATGGAGCGAAGCGGCAGAAATCTTTATCGTTATCGGTTCCTCGCTCCAGGTTCAGCCTGCCGCCTCTTTCCCCGTCATCGCCAAACGATGCGGCGCGATACTGGCAATCATCAATCGCGATGAAACCCCGCTCGACGAGTTAGCGGACTTTGTGCATCGGGGTGGAGTAGGGGAATTTTTCGGTCAGCTGAATCCGTTATTGACCGCCGGCTGATGGGCCGAGCGCGGCGGCGCCACAACAAAAACTCGAATTGTCTCGCGCAAAGACGCAAAGGGAAAAAAGGAATTCCGAACTTGACGTTCTTGGCTCAGCCAGATGCTGAAGCGTCCTCTGGCAGAGTCTTGGTGCGAGGAAATATCAGCGGTCGAAAGGCGTTTGGACCATCATGTGGGTTACGTGAGCCGCGAAAAATTCTCGGCAAATTACGATGGAAAGAGGCAGGGAACGAAATAATCCTGCCTAAGGCCTGTTCGCTGGTGATCAATTACCCTTCAAACCTTTTTTGAGAAGAGGAAATGTGTTGGCGCGTTAATCGGTAGGCGGCGCATGACTAATGTGGTAGGATAGAGATGCCGAAGCTATGGGATCTATCCACATCGAGGTAACTTGGGGATGAACGGACCGCACTGCGCCAGATAGACCTTATCTCCCGGTACAGGCTAAGCTGCAGCCTTTGGCATGTGCGTGGCATGGCTCATGTTCACCGAATCTTCAACCTCGGGTGATTGAGCATGTTTCAGTCAATTACCCGACCTCTCAAGAGGTGGCTCCGACGGTTATCCGTCGGCGAGCCGAAGGCGGAGGACATTCTGCGCGACCGTACCCGGGCGCATGTAGAGATAGCCGAGGCCCTCATCGATATATTCAGCCCGGAAGGCTGGCAGAAACTCGACTCTGTGGTGTCGCGCAATAGGCAGATCCTGAGTTCTAAAACCTTAATGTTGACGAATGCGATTCTCTTTGTCTCTCCAAATTCAGATGAACCAGACATAGAGTTCTTGAAGCGCAGGCTTCAACTCGTTGACCATCTTCGCGAAGAACTCCGGCTAGAGACCGTGGAGAAAGAGCTACGAGACAAACTTGGCTTATCTGAAGAGGAACGAGACGAAAAGGACTGACTCGATTGCGATTAGGGTCTCAGGAATATTTTTCGCGCTCCCGGTCTCCCGGCATGGGCTACCGCGGCGAGCCCCTCCGATAGTGCATACACCTTCTCGATCAACGGCGACACGGAAATAGCTTTTGCTTGCAGCGCTTCAAGCGCGGGAGCAAAGGGGCCGCAACGCGAGCCGACAACAGTGATTTCGTTGATCACCAGCGGCGCGAGCGAGACTTGATGCTCTCCGGCAACGGTGCTTTTCAAAACTAATGTGCCGCGGGGTCGAACGGCACTGACGGCAAGTTGGAGGCCGGCGGGGGAACCCGTGGCTTCGACCACGACATCAAAGAGCTTGTGATGCCAATCGCCGAGAAGCGTTGTACGGATCGCCGGACCCTTGATCATGTCTAGTTTCTCCGCGTGCTTGCCCACCACGGTGACATCGGCGCCGCTCATTATGAGCGCCTGGGCGCAAAGGAGGCCTAGCTTGCCATCGCCTAGAACCAGTACTTCATCGCCGGGATTGAGCTGAATCTGCTGGAGAATCTCGAACGCCGCGGCGAGGGGTTCGGTGAAAACGGCTTCTTCGTCGGAAAGATTTTCGGGAACGATATGGAGATTAGTTGCCGGAACCGCAACATATTCCGCAAAGGCGCCGTCGGTATTGAGGATGCCCATTACTTTTCGAGCGGGACAATGGCGGCTCAAACCTCGTTGACAGTTTTCACAGCGGCTACAGCTAAAATTAATTTCCGCGACGACTCTGTGACCCCGGAGATGCTTCGGCCCGTGAGTAACCGTGCCGACAAACTCGTGCCCGGGCACGCCACGGAAATCCATGTAGCCCCGGAAGATCTGTAAATCGGTGGCGCAGAGGCCCGCAAGATGAACTTTGACTAGGGCGGTCTGGTCATCGGGTTTTGGGGTAGGGTAATCAGAATTGAAAATTACATCGCGCCCGTCCCAATACAACGCCTGCATGGTTTTCGTCGTTCACGTTATTTCTTTAAGTTGGCGGGCCCACTTCGTTTGCGGCGCCGGTATGTTTTGGCCATCGACGTCGATCTCGACGCCGCGCTCGTGAAAGAAACAAAGCAGCCCTTTGATTCTCGGACATTCGGGTATGGGTTCCATGTAGCCCCACGCCATGTCTACGAAAAGTTGATCACCCTTTTTCACCGACCAGTAGGAGGCGGGCCCCTTGTAAGGGCAACGCGACCTGGTGGCACTTGGGACCAGGAGATCCATCCGCACGTCTTCCTGGGGGATATAATAGCGAACCGGATGGTTGGTCTCGAAGAGAAGCGTCGGGCGGCGGGTATCGGCAATGGTTTCCCCGTCGACGATCACGCGCACATGGCGCCGGCTTTTTATGGCATCGACCCGCTTGAAAGGATCGCGCGGATGAACAAAAATTTCTTCATCTTCCTCGTACCAGGCATCCATCTTGTTCCAGTCGAAGGCGAAGTGATCTTTGATACCCGCCGCATCGGCCAGGGGAGAAAGATAACTCCAGGTCGCATCCGCGGCGGTTCTGTTGGGCGCTTCAAGCGACCAGTAAGCGGCTTCTCCTTTATACGGGCAATGCAGTTTGCGACTCCCTGGAACGAACCAATGGGTGTGCACGTCGGCGGCGGGGAAGTAATAGACCGGCAAAACCTCTGCTTCACGGAGCAACTTGACACGCTTGCTATCGGCGATAGTTTCCCCGCCGAAGACGACGCGCACATTTCTCGGGCTATCGACAACGTGGATCCAGTGGCCCGGATCCCCGTAAAGCGGCACGCGCGACGCTGATGCCATGGAATACTCCTTCCTGGGTCCTCCAATATTTGATGGAAGCGCAAGCCTTCCGCCACAGGCGACAAGTCTCTACCTTGAATACCACCCAAGCCAACCCCTGTCGGCTGATATTTGATCTTCTTAAGAACCTAACTTTCTCAGCTTTTGCAGGCTACGCAATTCGCGTTGGGGCGTTAAGTGCTGTCCCATAATAGTCCACGAGACCTCGCCCAAATAAATATCACCGCGCGAATCCAGCGCTAAGCCATGGGGTGCAATGAATTGCCCTGGGGCTTCTCCGGCGCGAATATCCCCCAGTCGCGCCAGTCTCTTGCCTTGCTTGTTGTAAATATCGATGCGGTTGCCCAGGTTTGGGATTTCCTTATTCACTGGCATTCCCGGGCCCAGTTCGCCCACGTAACAGATCGGCTCCACTTTTGTCGTGTCCATAAAAAGGGCGCAAGGGCGGTGCATGCTGTTCCACTGGGTTTCGTATTTGCCGTTGCCGTCAAAGACTTGAATGCGATGATTCTCCCGGTCGGCGACATAGACCCAACCCTCTTTATCGGTGCAGATGTTATGAACGATGTTGAATTGCCCCGGGTCACAGCCTGGCTCGCCCCATGACATAAGTAATTTTCCATCCGGTGTATACTTGTGTACACGGGAATTGCCGTAACCGTCGGAGACATACAGTTCTCCCTTTGGAGAGAAAGCCACATGGGTGCAGCGGTTGAAGGGTTCACCGCTCTGATAGGGCGCGGGTTTACCGGGGATGCCCAATTCCATCAGCACCTTGCCGTCCAAGGTACACTTTCTAACCGTGTGGTCGCCGTCATCGGTCATATAGATCGTATCGTCGAGCCCCATGGTGACGCCGTGGGCGCGCTTGAATACGCCTTCGCCCCATGAGCGGAGAAAATTTCCGTCACGATCGAAAACGATGACCGGATGGGCGCCCCGGGTAAAACAATAGACCTGATCCTTTTTGTCGACGCCCACGGCGGCCACTTCGCGAAAGCTCCAGCCGTCCGGGAGCTTGCCCCACCCTTCCAGCACTTCATATTGAAATTCTCCGCTTCCGACCGTAACGCCCATGAGGACCTCCTTGTACTATTTCAGTTTAGAGTCTCGAGTCTAGAGTTCCGAGTTTAACTCAAGACCCAAGACGCAAAACGCCGAACTATTTTAATCTGGCACATGCTCATAAACTTGCCGCCACGCTTCGAATCCGCCACTCATGCTGGCGACGTTTTTAAAGCCGTTTTCCAAAAAATACGCAACCGCTCCGAGACTGCTGTTACCGTGATAGCAATACACGATTAGGGGTGTTTCTTTATCGGTGTTTTGCGTGAAGTCCTGCACATTGCCGTCGTGAAGGTGGAGGGCGCCGGGAATATGAGCGGCGCCATAGGATCCCGGGTCTCGAATATCCACGAACAAACAAGTCTTCTGATCGAAATATTTTTTCGCCTCTTGAATTTGAATCTGTGGGAGTTCTTCCATCGCTCAACCGTGCTCCTATGCCCTGGTCCTCTGGCCTCGCTTTTTACCGAGTGATGCCCATTTGCCGATTAGATCCTTAGTGAGCTCCCGTCTAACGAGAAACTGAATTCTAGAAACTCCAAATAGTTCAACTACCTCCAATACAGCAATATTTCGCCTAATTCCATATCACGAATGACCATGCCCTGCTATAATCGCGCGCCATGAAGCTTTCGCCCATCGGCTTTTTTAATTTAGCCGCCATCTGTCAGGCCACGGGTTCGTCAGGGGCCTCGATGTTGGCGCCTTTCCTGATGAAGGACCAAGGCTACTCCATCGCTTTGGTTGGTATTCCGTTGGTGGCCAACGGAATAGGGCGCGTTTGCTCCGATCTATTGTCCGGTGTCCTGGCGACCTATTGCAGCTCCGGTATTCTGCTTATCGCCGCTATGGCGATCGGACTTGCCACTAGCGCGGTAGGATATTTTTTTCTCGACACCATGCCCGTGTTTTTGATGGCCTGGACTCTCTTTGGCTTGACCGAAGCGATGTTCGCTCTTTCGCTTCGAAAAATAGGTTTCGACCAATCTCAGCCAGGACGGCAAGGACAGGTTCAAGGACAGATGGCCTCGGCATTGGGCATCGGCTTTACCCTGGGACCGCTGTTAGGAGGATTCGTCGGTAAATGGCTTGGGCCGGAGGGGCTGTTTGTCCTTTATGCTTTGCCGCAGTCTGTTGGTTTAGTTTTCGTTTTGCTTGGCGGAGCGCACCATTATCGAAAAATATCCGCGGAAAACACGCCCACGCTGTGGCGCGTCGGCATCGATCTTTTGAAAAGGCCGCCGTTCCTTGCTTCCTGCCTGGCTATTTGCCAGTCCTTTTTCTTTCTTGTGGGTGTCACCAAGGTCGCTTTCCCATTTCTTGCGGTGAATCGCCGCGGTTTTGGTCTCGACCTAGTGGGTGTCATGGTTGCCGTATCGCGCTTGACTGATACTCTGGGGCGTTTCAGCGGCGGCTGGCTCTCCGATCGATTTAGCGCTTCGCGGATAATCTTGCTAGGAGTTTTTCTTGGCATCCCGATGTTCGTGCTGCAACTTTACGGTACCGGCGTTGTCAGTTTACTGCTCCCGTTGGCCGTCATGACCATCGGGTTTGGTTTCACCAATGTCAGCTCCACGACTTTCGCGCTGCAAGCGGCAAATGCCGAAGTGAGGGGTTTGAGTTTGGGCCTGACACGCGCTTTTACGTCTGTCGGGCAGATGCTCGGACCGTTGTTGTGCGGCGCGTTAATTCAGTGGTTAGGCTACGAGTCGGGATATCATGCGATGGCGTTGGTATCCGCGCTCGTGTTTGCCGGGGTGTGGCATGGTCTAACGAAGGAAGCGCCCCGTGCCGCTGCGTCTGGTTCGTAATTTTTTCCGAACTAGGCAGACTACGCTTTGAACTCCTCTCCCGCGGTAAGCTCGCGCAACAGATCTTGGGGATTTTTTTCGCTAGTTCCGCCTCGGTTTTTTTCCGCGCGCCAGGCATCCAGGTAGGCCAAAACATCGTCTTCCGAGAGCACATCGGCATATTTCTGGTTCATGTCGAAGAGATTGACTGCGTGGCAGGCTTCGTGGCGATCAAAAACTCCCTCTTCAACGACGACCATACGAAAGCGGTTGGTCGTGCCGTCGACGACGCTGGCGCGCACGCAGCCGCTCGTGCTTTCGCCGACGGTGATGATGGTATCCACGCCGAGAAAGTTCAGATGGCCCACCAACGGCGTGCCCCAAAACGCGCTGGGAGAGACTTTCTTCAAAACCGTTTCGCCGGGGATCGGCTTGACCTCATCAACGATATCGTATTTGCGCCGCACGCGGTCGAGTTGTTCGGCGCTTAAATTCGTACGTTTGTTTTCGCGCCGAAACGACCACCCCTCGATGCTGACGCCGTCCAATCCGGTGATGTGGATAATCGGGATGCCAACTTCCCGCGCTTTGGCCAATACTTTTTGAATGTGGGGAAGGGAATTCCAGCCGGCCATGCCGCAGCTGCCCGGCCAATCTTTGATCGCTTCGAGCAGCGGTTCCGGTTTGTCGCCGAAAACCCAACGATAGAGGTCGATGAGTAAAAGACACGGCATTTGCCCAAAACCCATACGCTTATGAGGTTTACCCGCAATCGAAGCTTTGTCCTGTTCCGTCAGAAAACGATCCCAAACCCGCTCAGCCATGGAACACCTCCGGTCCTATTATAAAGTTTCCCCTACGATCCAAAATTATCAAGAAGCCTTTTTCCATCGATCGCTAAATACGGCGATAGCCGCCAAACAACGACATCTCCTGACTAGGGCTTGGTAAGAATTCCCTTCAATTTCGCCACTAGCGCAGCATCCAGCTTAAAAAGCCCGCCAATAATCTTCTCAACTTCCTCGCCGCTAATCGCATGTACATCGAGTTTTGTTTTTTCGGCCTCGGCTAAAAACTCCCTGTCCTTGAGCGTCTCTAGGAAGGCTTTACGCAGGAGCTGGACCCGCTCTTTAGGTGTTCCAGGCGGCAACACATAAGGACGCGTGAACACCTGGGTGTCATGGACGCCAGCCTCGAGCAACTTTTTTGCCTCATCGGTCTTGGCGAAATTAATCGCCAAGGGAACCGACATCAGTTCCGGGTGCGACTTGGGAATAGCCTGCAGCACCACGACCACATCTCGCGTCTCTATCCCCTTGCGCCAAGTCACTTTAATCGACTCCCAGGCCCAACATCCGCCGGCGATCTCCCCGCCGTCAGCGGCGAGACGTATATCAGCGGTTCCCTTATACCCCGACACCAGTTGAATAGGAAGTCCTATGGTTTCCTTCAAAATCTTAGCAACGTCATCCGTGGTCGAGCCTGGAGCAGTACCGCCGAGTTTGACGGGCACCTTGGCTGCCAGCCAACTTTCCACGCTGGTAATGCCGCTCTCTTTCCTCAACGCGCATACCACGTTTTCACTTATTGGAACGCCGATCATCTCAAACTTGCGGGCGTCGAACTCGATGCCCGACCCTCCCATGACCTGCTGCATGATGAGTCCGCCAATGAAGTGACCGATGGTTAAACCGTCAGGCTTGGCTACTTTGTAAACATGGTTGGCTGCGATCAGGCTGCCCGCGCCAGTCATATTTTCCACGACAATGGTGGGATTGCCAGGAATAAATTTGCCCATATGCCGCCCGATGACACGGGAATAGGTGTCGAAGCCGCCTCCCGCGGCAAAGCCCACAATGATTCGGATGGTTTTGCCTCTATAGAAGTCATCGCTCGCGGATTTAGCCGGAGCAACGGTGAGTAAAGCGAACCCCATTAAGGTGGCGACCGCTAACCATGCTCTTTGCGTCATGACGCCCTCCATTGTAAATCTCCCCGGACTGACTACCGGGGGTCTGCTAAGAGGTAACGAGAAATTGGCCCACATGCATTCTCTGCTATCCTAAATTCAGCGCTTGCGCAATGAGAAAACTCAAACCTCCATGGTCAGGTTGCTCCAATGGATTCGAAAGCGCTATAGTTCCCAGATGGAGAGTTTATGAAGGAACTAACCCCTATTGATCTTAACGGCATCGTTGAAGCGGTGAAAGCCGAGGGAAAAGGTAGACGCGTTATTTGGCAAGATGCCGAATCTCTCGCCTTTCTCAGCAGCGGTCGTAGAGAACGCAAAGATTTTCACATCGATCCCAGCGACGAGGTTACGCTGCAGCTGAGCGGCGTGCAAAACCTGGTCTACTTAACTCCAGAGGGGAAACAAAAGACGGCCGTCATCAAAGCCGGCCAGATGTTGCTTTGTCCGGCGGGCGTGCCCCACTCGCCCAGAGTAGAAGAAAATTCCTGGTTTATCGTCTTCGAGCGAAAACGCAAGGAAGGCGAAGAGGATCAATTTCTGTGGTTCTGCGACCGCTGCAACGCCAAGCTCTATGAAGTTGCCGTCAAAGTCGGAGATTATCGCCAGGATCCCGTCTCCCAGGTGCACCAAAAGTTTTACGGGGACGAGAATTTGAGAACATGCAAGGCCTGCGGCTATGTTCTTGCAGCACCACCGCGCTGACCTGGGTACGAAGTCGCGTGTTGCGCCGTCTCATTCACCCTATGGTATAAGTGAAAAGGTCGTATTTTCTGGAATCAATCTTCGGGCCAGAGGTTAGCGGCGAGCCGACAAGATGAATCGCTATACCCAACGATTGGCTTGCTTGGCTCAAGCCTATCGCCGGGCGGAGGCGCGTATCGTTTCCGCCTATTTTGCTAAGCCGAGAAACAAGAGGGACCATCTTCGTTGGCTACGGGCGCAGGGGTTTAAGGAATACGCCGCCATCAAGCCCATTTTAGCTGCCCTCACCAAACTTTATAAGGACGTCGACCGCGGCCTTGATCGCCACGATTACGCGGAGCTAACCGAAAAACTTGCCGATGAGATGAAACACGCGACCCTCGTCATGAATCTCCTGGATGAAATTTGGGGACGCAAGGTAAATCCGAGCGACCTTACCTGGTTGCCCGAGGACAAAAAACTCGCCAGGGTCCGCGCGCGCTATTCCAAAAGCCTCGCCGGCCTGTTGCACGGGTCCGAGTCGATTACGGCTAAAAATATCAGAAGGCAAGATGAAGATCTTGAACGGGCCGTCATCACGCTCACCGAAGGGGGCGGTGGCGCGCTCTACGAAGTTTGTCGCCATTTGAAGAGAAACGGCCTTGAACGGAAAATTAGCCGCGCCTTCGCTACGATTCATCGAGACGAGCTAAGACACAAAAACGCCGGCGGCCGTGAGCTCGGCAGACTGATCAAAACCAGGGAGTCCTGCGACCGCGCCGCGAAGATCCTATGTGAAATCTCGGCCCAGCGGCTGCGCATGCGAAACGAACAGTTAGGTTTTCCCCTCAATGAGAAAGAGATGACGGCGCTGGATGAACGCGCCAGGCGATGGGAGACAAAGGAGAAATGAGCGCGGTGCATGTCTTTGCTCTTACCCTTTGGGTCAATCTTATGTTCTATTCGATGGGATTTGCCGTGGAGTTGCCGAAACTCAAGGCCTTCGTCAATGACCTCGCCGGCATGATTCCGCAGGCCAGCGTCGATGAGTTAGAACAACGCCTATTTCGTTTTAGGACGGAAACTGGTCGCTCTGTGACGGTGCTCACGGTGACAAGCCACGAAGAGGAGGACATCGACGCCTTTGGACGCAAGGCTTTCAAGAGCTTGCCGCTAAACGAACAGGAGTTGAAAAATTCTTTCCTTCTAATAGTGTTTCGCAAAGAGCAAATCGTGGACATCCAGCTTGGCTCCGACCTGCGCCCACTCTTTCCCCAGCCTCAAGCAAACCACAAACTACAAGCCCAATTAGATTTATACTTCGGCGGCTTGCGGCCGGATTTGGGCATTCACGGCGCGGTGCATTATGTATTTAAGGTGATCAAAGGGGAGTTTCGTGTCGACGGCGTGACAGAAGAGGAGAAGCTCGAGGAGCAGTCAAAAAGCGGCGCCGGTGCCGGAGCCGTCTTTGCATTATTCTTGGCGCCTTTTTTAGCGTTCTTTGTCGGCGGCGCGTGGGGAATTTACGCAACGCATCGCGGTATCCATACTGAAACGCGCCTTTTCGTCGGTGCGGTTTTTGGTGGGGGGACGGCCAAGCTGGTCGCTACCTTGATGTCCGCTATGGGCAGTTACAGCGATGGTTTATGGTATTTTATCCTGGTCATTAGCATTCCCCTCGCTGCATTCGGTAGCCTGACGGAATATTGGATGTCGGGCGATTGGAGCGGTATACCCCGTGATAAGGATGAAAGCCTTAAGCGCAAGCCGTCCGACAAAATGGGGATTTGAGACTCCCATTGCTGTTTGTCCTGGGAATATTTTCAGCGACATGCGAGAACAGTAACGACCGTACAATCGGATATTCCTCGCGGCAAGACGCCTGTCTGCCGTCGCCCGGCAGGCCAGGAACGCTAAGTTCGGAAACTATTATCTTTGCGGTCTTTGCGTCCCTTCGACTGGCTCAGGGCATGCTTTGCGGGAGATATTCCGGTTTTTGGTTTTGGCATCGCGATAGCGCCGGTCACTGGAGTCTCTGCTGCTCAATGGAGTATCGGACAAGGGCTGCATAACGGTAAACCACATGAGCAAACTTGCCGTAAGGGGCGGTGATGAACAAGCCGGCAACCATCCCTAAATGAATCACCAGCATGGTTCCCATCGCCGCCGTTTCGCGCAGCGCGAGCAGCAGCAGGCCGGTCAAGCTGGTCAAGAATAGCAGCACAAGGAAAGCCACGTCCATGTGAAGCATCCGTGCATCAGCCGGATCGCGATCGCTATGCCACTTTAAGTAAAGCAGACCGCTCGTTCCGATCAATATTCCGATACCGCCGACGGTTCCCAACGCCACCGGCCAACTCAAAAGAGGATAGGGCGCTTGCCAGTGAAGGAAGTGGTGATAGAAAGCAGCCACGGTCGTTGCGGCGAGGTCCAGGAGGAAACCGTAAAATACCAGCTGGTGAAACCACCATCGCGAGTGGGAGAAATTTGCGCCGGGGTAATTGCAACCGGCTCCGCCGCCTTTGAGGTACGCAAGCCCAAAGGCATCCTCGGTGGCGCGCCACAGGGCGGCGAGATTGATGACTTCGGTTAGAGCGCCCCTGGTCTCGCGCCAAAAGCGCAGCGCGCCCACCATTAGAACGACCATACCGTAGAGCAGAAAAATCGTTGGCGGCACGCTCATGGCGATGAAGGGAACGACCCTGTAAAATGCCCCTTCGCCAACATGGGTGCCGAAGAGCGCATCGGTTCCGATAAATCCCAGGACCAACAGCAAGATGACTAAGAGAGCGCCGGCGGTGATGGCGGTCACCGCCAAACCGTTGCGCTTGAACAGCACAGACAGGATGGCCGGCCAGCTGAACTCGCGGTAGGTGTCGGTCCGCAACTCGGACATAAGTTTAGGAATGTTCACCGCAAACTCGTGCGGCGGTGCATATTGGCAGGCGTAATAACAATCACGGCAGTCAAAGCAAAGATTGGCTAGGTACAGGAGGTCTCTCTTGGTGAACTTGCGGCGCAGCTCCATTGCCGGAAAAACCGCGCAATAGCCCTCGCAATAGCGGCATGCGTTGCAAATCGACATCTGCCGTTCGCCGTCTTTGAGCAAGTCAGGGACGGGCATTGCTCGCCGCCTCCCGTCCGGCGATTCTGCCGAACACCGAGCCGATGGTTAGACCGAATCCGGCCAGATAGCCCTTTCCGAGAATGTTCCCGGCCATGACCTCTCCGGCCGCGAAAACGTTTCTTGCCGGCCGGTCGTCTTGCATGATGACCCGAGCCCTCTCATCCACCGTGACCCCAAGGTAAGTAAACGTAATACCCGGACGCAGCGGATAGCCGTAATACGGCGGGCTGTCGATGGGTCGCGCCCAATGACTTTTTGGCGGTTGGATACCCTCTGTGCTGCAATCGTCGAGAGTGCTTGAATCAAATACACCCGGACGGACGGCGTGGTTAAAATCTTTTACCGCTGTTTGCAAGGCGTCGCCATCGAGGCCGAGAGCTGTAGCTAGCTCGGGGATGGAAGCCGCCTCAAGAGGCGGAAAAACCGACGGCAGGAAAAGCGGCAAAGCCTTGGAATCAATAATCGAGTAAGCGATCTGATCCGGTTGCCGGGCAATGAGCCCACCCCATATGGCGTATCGCTTGGGCCAGAAATCCTCTCCCTCGTCGTAAAACCGTTTGCACGCCTTGTTAACCGCGATGCCAAAGGGCACGCTGTCGAGGCGGGTTACGATACCCCCGTCAAACTTGGGCGCCCGGGCATCGAGCGCCACCGCATGACAACCGCGCGGATCGCCTACTCGCTTTGCCCCGAGTCTCAGCAATTCTTTTAGCATTAGGCCGTCGTTGTGCTTGGTGCCGCGGATGATGAAATTCTCGGCTGCATCCCCCCAGTATTCTTTCAACCAGGGAATGTTCGCTTCGAACCCCCCGGAGGCAACGACCATGGTCTTTGCTTTGACCTCCCGTGGCGTGCCCTGGTGCATGATTTGCGCCGAAACGAATGCGCCATCATCCATCCGCAACTCGCGTACTTCCGATTCGTACTCGATCTCAGCTCCAAGCCTGGCCGCGGAATCGTAGTAGGCGTTGATCATCGCCTTGCCTCCGCCCAACATGAAAAGGTTGCTCCTGGCCAGGTGTAAGGTGCCGCGCAAAGGTTTTTGCCAGCGCACGCCGTTCGCCGCCATCCAGTCTTCGAGATCTTCCGAGGCTCGAATGGTAAGCCGGGCGAGCCGCTCATTGGTTGCGCCGCCGGTAACTTGCAGGAGATCATTCCAAAACTCCTGCTCCTCGTATGGACCGGTGACATAATGGCTCGCGGCCCGGTGCATCGTGCGAATGTCACGCGTGTGGCGGCTATTGCCGCCGCGAAAGTCCTTGGTGGCGCTCTCGAGGAGCAACACCCGGGCACCGGCTCGCGCCGCCGTGATAACGGCGCAGAGAGCCGCGTTGCCGCCGCCAACGACCAGGACGTCAAATGGGGTTCGCAAATCTACCATTGACTAAAAACGATGCCTAGCGGCCAATAGAGGTTTAACAACCGGCTCATGAGCTCCGCCACGGCGACGATGGAGCCGGTGTAAATCAATGCATAAGACCAGCGCATTTTGACCCAGCCGTAGAGAAAAGCGAAAGTGAATAGAGCCGCGGCTATGCCGAACCCGAAAAGCAAGATCAGCAGGAGAAACAAGACAAGCGAAGTAAAATACCCCAGTGCCATCATAATTTTTGCCTTCGACTCGACGTCGGACGCTATGGGAGCGGCGCGTAGTTCCATAACGATTTGGCTCAGAGCCATGAGAATGGCGGGGATGGTTGCGGCCATCGGGAATATCGCGCCCAGGTAAGGAAAATTACGGGATTCGTAAAGCGCCGTTGAAACGACGACTAGAACTAAAGCGGTAAATAGAATCGATGGGAATTTTCCCAAATGGACCTTGCCCTCACCCCCATCCTCCCCTGGCATTTCCTTGCCTCCGCGTTTGCCGATCACGATCCAGACTATCGAAGCTAGAAGTAGAATGCCCAGTACAATAACCCCGGGACGCAGGAGCCATTCCATTCCGTAGCGGCTGATTGATAACCACAGGTACTGCTCTGTGGGGTGGGTCAACACGAAGCCAACGAGAAAGGGGGCGCGAGGCCAGGCCAATTGCTTCATGATCCAGCCCAAGAGTCCCAGCCCCAACATGGCATAGATATCACCGAAGTGCTGGGTACTCTGAAAGGCGCCGAAAAAAATCGTGATGACGATGGCCGGAGCCAACCGATTGAAAGAAATAAAGGTGAGCCGGGCCAAAACTGGACTCAAAAAAAGGCACAACCCCGCACCGAGCATGTTGGCGAAGGCAAAGCTCCAGATGATGGTAAAAATAAGGTCGAGGTTTTCCTGAACCATACGGGGGCCGGGCTGGATGCCGTAGAAAAACAACGCCCCCAGCAGGATCGCCGACGGGGCACCCCCGGGGACGCTGAAGAGAAGCGTGGGGATGAAATCGCCGGCCTCGACGGAATTATTTGCGCTTTCCGGACCGATGACGCCACGAATATCGCCCTTGCCAAAATTCTCTCGATCTTGAGCCAAGGCCACGACATGGCCGTAACTCATCCAGGCCCCAGCGGTAGCCCCGATGCCGGGAAGGATGCCCGCCCAGACACCGATCAAGGAACCGCGCACCACGATACCCCAGTGATGGTAGACATCTTTCACTCCCTGGAGCCAGCCATGGCCTAAGCTTATCCGCTCAGCGATGCGCCCCCCTTTGGTCAGTAGATCGATGACCTCTGCAATACCAAAAACTCCCAACGCCACCCCGACCAGAGGGATTCCGTCAATCAGGTAAAGCTGGCCGAAGGTATAGCGATCGACTGCGTCGGCAGGAGCGGAGCCGACGCTTCCCAATAAGAGTCCCAGGCAGGCTGCCAGACCGCCTTTAAGGGGCGCACCTCCCGTTAGAAAGCCCGCGAATGAAAGACCGAGAACACAGAGCATCAATAATTCGGGAGAGCTGAAGAGCAACACCAGGGGCCGTGCGATGGGGAGAGAGAGAGTCAAAAAAAGCGCGCCGATGAGACCGCCGATCAACGAGGACAAAAAGGCGGCGCTCAAAGCCCTGCCCGCCTGTCCCTGCTTGGCTAGTGGATGGCCATCGAGTGTCGTCGCCGCGGCCGCGGCGGAACCGGGGGTGCCGATAAGCACCGAGGTGATGGTGTCCGAAGTATGGACTACCGCCAGCGATCCCACCAAGAGGACCATCGCGGAGTGGACATCCAGTGTGTAGATAAAAGGGAGCAGGATGGCGACGCAGGCAATGCCTCCCAGGCCGGGCAGGATGCCAATGACGCTGCCGGCAAGGACGCCAAAGGCGAGCATGCCCAAATGGAGAGGGTTGGCGAACCTTTCAAGAGCGACTAGGGCGGCATCCCACATGGATCGAATAGCGTTCAGCAATCAGCTGTCAGTCAACAGCTCTCAGAAATGAGGGGGAGCTCAAATTGCTGACTACCGAGTGCTGACCACCGGTTAATCGAACTTGACGCGGTACTTTCGGCTCACCCAGTCCTTGACGAAACGCTGCGTTTCGGCGTCGATCTGAAAGGCCTGATGGATGGTCTTTTCCAAACGATCGCCGCGCAACAGAGGATAGCCGCCCAGGACCTTGTCTGTCTTGGTGAGAAACTCCTTGTCTTTGTCGAGCCGGTCCACAGCACCGTAGAAGCCTCGGAAGACCTCAGCCGGCGAATCCGCCTTCGCCCAAAGAATCTTCTGCACGGCAAACCCGGAAGGCATAAAAACTTTGTAAGTCTCCCAAAATCGGCCCGAAGGTTTTTTCCCTTTTATTTTTTCATAGACTTCGGGGACTGTGGGGAGGTCGGGCACGGCCGGATCGCGGACGATGTTTCCGCTGTCGTCGAGCTGGCCGAAGCTCATTAAGGGTATGGCTTTGCCCTCCTTGATGAGCGGTACGACGGTCGCGTTGTAGGCGGGCGTCGTCTGATAGTCGATATTCGTTTCGCCCCGTTCAAAGGCGATACGCGCTTCGCCTCTGCCTTTAAATCCAAGCACCCCCTTGGCATCCAATTCCAGCAGCTCGAAACTGATGAGAGGAATCAGATCCAGCCCAATGGCGCTGATCCCGCCATAAATCAGATCCTTTGCCTTGGCGAGATCCTCCGGCCTTTTTATGCCCGAGGCGGGAGAAGCGTACATCACGCCCCCCACGGGGTTTACGAGCAGCGGCTTCCACTGACGAAAATCGTACTTCGCTGCCTTGTCACCCAGGAGAACCGGAAAATAATTGGTCGCCGAGCTGACCAGCACCATGAGCCCGTCCCCTTTGGCTTTGAGGGCGAAATCCATCATACCCGGGATACCCCGACCCCCGGCCACGTTGCGGAAGGTGAATCTGGGGTTGCCGGGAATGTACTTTTCGAGATAGGGGGCGATGGTGCGGATCCAGATGTCTGAACCGCCTGCGACCGGGAAGGGAATTACGGCTTCGATGGTTTTCCCCTCGTAATGCGGCGCCGCCCCCAACGCCGGGGTGACAAGCGCGAGCACTAATGCAATGACCGAGAACCATTTTCCAATTGGCCGTGCAGTTTTTAATCGAATCCTGTTCATGGCGCACCTCCAAAAGAAGTATGTTTGTTATACTATCCTTTCTCTGGTTATGTCACGGGGGACGGGGTACATCAAGGCGCGGTCAAGACAATGCCTGCCCGCCTGAGCTGAGAGCTCAAGTTTCCCGCGCTGAATGCATAGGCGGGATTGATGGGCACTCCGGCAAAGGCTAGTGCCTCCGCCACCCAGGTGTTACACGTCCTCAAGAGATGGAATTTTCCCGTGGCGGGATAAAAACGACTGCTTGGCTGGAGGCCGGGACGACTTTCAATTTGTTTTGTCGCATTGGATCGCAAAAAGGTATTTGAGACGAACTCGATCAGGCGTTTCAAGGATTCGTCCGAAAGCGTAATTTCGAATATCTCGCTGCCGCGAAAATGATCGGTAACCTTTCCCCTGAGGCCGGCAACGTGAAGAACCGAACGACTCGACCAGAACGCGGCTTTTAGAGCCAAGCCCACCCCTGGATCGGCCGCCTGATAATAATCCCAGTCTCCCCAGCCAAATTCTAGATAGTCGATAACGATGAAATCCTGGATCTCTGGCAGAATACTCTGGGGGATCTCTGCCCTGCGGATCACGATTGCGGAATGCCAGCCGTAGTTTACGACAAAAACGGACTTGGCGTTACTGTGGCTGCGAAAAGGTGGTTCGGCGATCGAGTTGGCGCAGGCCGAGGCCAACCCTAAATAAAGGATGGCCACCACCGCCCGCAACATGACTGTTGTTACGCCTTTACTAGCCTAGGAGTTTTTTCAGACGGGCGATGATGTCCGGCGGCTGCGTCATTACCTCTTTGACGATCACTTCCAGCTCCTCGCCGCTTGTGGGGTCCAACTCAAATCTTTTTTTCTTAATGTCCTCAAGAAAGATGGGGTCCTTGAGCATTCGCTCGTAAGCTTGACGTAAAATCTTTACCCGATCCGCAGGGGTTCCAGGGGAAGTCAAGATCGGTCTGCCGAGACTGCCGGCTGCTAAGAGAATGGACGCCAGCCGCCGACCGCTTTCCGGCGTCTTGTATCGATCCATGAGTTCATGGATCGTTGGCACATCGCCTAGACGCGGCTCCCGAGTGCGTCCGGTTTGGAGAGGGTTGAAGACAAATCCTTTCTTTTTCCATGTAATGTAGGGCTCGCGCGCGAAAAATGTCTCGATGGTGAAGGCCCGGCACTGTATCTCTCCGCGCTCGATTGCCAGATCGAGTTCCGGACCTCCCGGATAGCCCAGCACCGTATGGATCTTTAACGGCGGAAAAATGTCTTCGAGAAGGCGAGAAAGGATGTAATCAGAACTCGATGTGCCGGTGGTGCCGCAGCGCGCCGGCTGTTTAGCGTTGCGCATGTCGTCAAATGACTTAAAGCCTGCATCGGAACGCATGGTCATCTGAGACTCACCCTTGACCGGGGAGCCGATCCAGGCAAACTTACTCCAGTCGTACTTAACTTCCTTTTGCCCGGTGAGCTGGTCCAAGTACAAACCCGGCAAAATCGATCCGATGATAGTCAGCCCGTCGGGCTTGGCGACATTGTATAGATAGTTTGCCGCGATTTTATGGCTCGCACCCGGCATGTTTTGCACGATCGATTCAGGATTTCCTGGAATATGCCTAGTGATATGGGCCGCGACAGTGCGCCCCCAGAGATCATATAACGAGCCGGCGGTGGTGCCGACGATCACCTTCATCGTCTTTCCTTTATAGAAATTCTCTCCTTGGGCTCGCGCCGAAGCAGCTGTCGCGAGGCATAGGGCGACGAGAAAGATAAATAGCCGGCCAATCATGTTGCTCTTTTTTTTCATGGGTGTCCCTCCGGGAGTCGATGGGTATAGAAAGTAGCTTGTCGTTTACCGTGTCTATCAGTTTGATTACTTAGTACGATACGCCCCGTCAATCAACCCTGATTTTATGTCGCGACACAGAGGCTGATCTTGGCAACGGAGCGTCACTACCCTTACTCCATTGACAGGCGAGCTTACCCGGTGATATTCGGATTATACTCTTCCCAGGAAAGGCGTTTGATTGCACAAGAACGGTGTAGTGTATCAAAAGTTCGCGTCATACTTTGTTCGTCATTCCGGGCGGGCTGGCGATAGCCAGCGCGACCCGGAATCCAGGGAAATCTAAGACTTCTGGATGCCCGCCCTTCGACCATACTGCTATGTGGATGTCAAGTCACCGAGGCACAAGACCTCTTAGGTTTTTAATTTCCCCGACCGAAGAGAGACTGGCTGCCATGCGTGGCCCGGCACAATGGCCGTCACACTTTGTTAGGATGC